>TARA_R110000765_G_scaffold142899_1_pt1 | contig 24513 bp, 30 predicted proteins | sample TARA_R110000765 | Tara Oceans TARA_R110000765 (sample SAMEA4398168) | marine metagenome | biome: Polar Biome; feature: [MES] marine water layer (ENVO:01000295) within the mesopelagic zone...; material: water (ENVO:00002006), including particulate matter (ENVO:01000060) such... | reverse complement strand
ACTAAGCTCAAGACTGAAAGTGTACTTGATGGAGCTTCTGACGTTTAATTATTTAACCGCACTTGGAGAACGTAAGTAAGGAAATTATTTTATGTCAAATCAACCAGATGTAAATGATTTTATTAGTGTAATTATAGAGCAACGCAATACTGCTTTAAACAACTTAGCCCAATCTATGGCTACGGTATCATCTCTACAAAGGCAACTTGAGGAGGCACAAAATAATGAACCAGATACTGAAACTACTGACGATTAGTTTCTATAGTATAGTATTATTTAGCACTGTCTCATTAGCACAAATGGTGCCGGGACCACTTATGGCATGTGGTGATATAGGAAAAATGTCGAGTTTTCCACAAAAGTATGAAGAAACAGAGTTTATGGTTCTTCAACTAGATAAGAATAATATTAACGCATACCATATTTTATATAGAAATAAAAATACAGGAACATGGACACTTACAGCCTATAATATTCCCAATGCTCCTCCAGATATTATTTGTATTCTTCAGGGAGGACTATCTTCTTATATTCTTCCTGATATAGATGCTATTAACGAAATGCTGGATAAACAACAAGAAGGGCTTGATGAGCCATTAAAACCAAATACTAATGAGAAACAAACTTAAAAGGAAGTGTAAATAATGGCAGTACCAAATAATCCATTTACTGGATACGGACAAGATCAATTAAAAAAGATGGCTGTAGGTTTTGGCTATGATCAAGAAGACATGGCTGGCTTTCCTGAATTTTTAAATAAGAATCCAGATGTAGCACAACGCTTTCTTTCTCAACAAGATGATGATATGTTTGGCAAAGAAGCTATGCAGAAGTTTCAGACAGGAGGTATCGTTCTTCCTGCAGGTGCTGATCGAACTCCAATAGCTACTATCGCACCTCTTCCGGGTACTTTTGGTACACCACAAATAACGCCTGTTATACAAAATGCAGGTACAACTCCTTTAATTGGTGAACTTACTGCTCAGAGAGCCACTGTGCCGGGACTACCAGTAGGTGCAGCATTTCAAGCTGTAACAACTCCTTTTGAAGCAGCACAAAATATACCCGTAGCAGGAACTCAAGTTGGAACTGATTTAACCATTCCTACTGCCACTCAAGTAATTCCGCAACAAACAATTGCGCCTACTGCTGCTGCTGTACCACAAGTTACTGCTGCTGCTGCTGCTCCTGATGTACGAACAGCCGCTGCTCAAGCTGCTCAGTTGCAAGCTCCTACTCAAACAATTGAAGCTGCACAACAAGCACAATCTAATCTTGCAAATATTCAAGCTGCACAACAAGCACAAGCTGCACAAATACAGGCTCCAGCAGCACGAGCATTACAAGCAGGAGAAGTTATAGCTGCTCCTACAGGACAGGCTCTTGAAGCAGCACAATTTATTGAACCAGTAGCACAAGCTGCTGTAGCGGCACCTACAGAACAGGCTACCGTTCAAGGACAGCTTGCAACATTATTACAACAGTTTGAACAAGGGCAAGTTCCTCCTTGGGCAAGGGGTGCAGTTAGAGCAGCAGAACAGACTATGGCTGCACGAGGATTGGGTGCAAGTAGCATAGCAGGACAGGCTATTCTTGATGCAGCTATAGAACAGTCATTACCCATTGCTCAACTAGATGCTCGTACTGTAGCTACATTTGAAGCACAGAATTTAACTAACAGGCAACAGGCTGCTATGGCCCGTGCTCAGTACAGAGCGCAGTTTATGCAACAGGAATTTGATCAAGGATTTCAAACTCGTGTTCGTAATGCAGCTACTGTGTCAGATATAGCAAATCGTAACTTTACGGCTGATCAACAGATTGCTTTAGAAAATGCTAGGCTAACTCAAACAGTAGACTTGGCAAACTTAAATAATGATCAGGCTGTAACTATGGCACAAGCTGCCGCTCTTGCACAGTTAGATATTTCTAATTTAAATAACAGGCAACAGGCTGCAGTACAAAATGCTCAAAACTTTTTACAAATAGATGCTGCTAATTTAAGTAATGCTCAACAAGCTGCTGTTCTTAGTTCTCAACAACAGGTACAATCTATATTGACTGATATAGCTGCAGAAAATACTACTAGGCAAATAAATGCTCGTAGTCAACAACAATCAGATCAATTTTATGACAATATAGTTTCAAGTATTAGGCAAAGTAATACGGCACAAACTAATGCTATGAATCAATTTAATGCTGGGCAAACAACCGCACTACAAAGATTTAACTCTGAAATTGTAAATCAAAGAGAACAGTTTAATGCTCGTAATCAATTGGCTATTGAACAAAGCAATGCCGTATGGCGTAGAGAAATTGCCACAGCAGATACAGCATCTTTAAATTTTCAAAACCAGCGCAACGCTCAAAGTCTTCTAGATTTAAGCAATACTGCATATAATAATTTGTGGCAAGAGTATAGAGATGTATTAGAGTTTGCTTTTACAAGTGGAGAAAACGAACTTGATAGATTGTCTTCACTACAACTTGCACAATTAAATGCTAAAAATGCTGAAGATATTGAAGAGTATAGGTCAGATAGAGCAAATGTAGGACAAATTGGAAGTTTTATTGGCGGTATTTTAACACCATTTGCTCAAAAGGGCATCAGTTCTTTGGCTAGTGCGCTTTTTTAAAAACACTTAGGGGAAATTAAATGGCAGAAAAAGTTGGGCATACAGCAATTGCTGTCTTACAAGGTCGCAAAGCATTTAAAAAAGGAGGTGGAATTTTTGATATAGATGTAAATGATCCGGGAGCAGGACCAAAAGGAGAAACTTTTTTAACAGGAGTAAACCGTTTAATAACTGAAAATGAAGGAAATCCACTTACTATGACTTCTTATCGTGAAGCGTTGGCTGCTGATGCTGCTGCACCAGATAATCCAGCTTTAGCTAGACTGGTTGCACAAAGAACAGGACTACCTGTGAAACGAACTGCTGCGTTAATAAGTAGAATGAGGTCAGACACAACAATTGCTAGAGGTTTGCTATCTCGTACTACTTCTGAGCCAAAACCTTCTCCTTTCGATAGCGCAAGCCCAGAACAAACATATGGTACTTTTGCTGCTCAGTTAAGAATAAAACTTAGACAACAAGCTAAGAAAGCAACAGATATAGAAAGTGAACAAGTATAATGCCTGACATGGATGTAGCACAATTTAATAACCCAATACCGGGACAATCTCTAACTACAGAACCGGGAGCACGACCTTGGGAACGTCCTGCAAAATATTCTAGTCCAGAGGAAGCTCTAGATTATTATTTAGAGCAATTGGCATTGCCAGAAAAAACAGCGCAAATGCTTGAAATTTTAGAATCTGGATTTCCTGCAACAGATTTGGTAGATGCTATAACACTAGGAGGAGTTATGCAAGGATTGCATACCATTGATGTAGCCGTAATAATAGCTCCAGTTATTTTTGAACTTATTACGAGTGTTGCTGATACTGCAGAAATTGATTATAAAGAGGGACTTCAGCCAAGCGAAGAAAATAGATTAAATGATGACTCTTTAATTGCTAGAGCAATGAGCAGTCCACCAGAAGAAAAATTAATGGAAAAAGTTATGTCTGAAGAAGGAGACAGAGTAAGAGAGGCAGTGACAGCTACGGCGGCTACAGGTTTAATGTCTCCTCCTGCACAAGAGGACACTATTGATTTAGAGGAGATAGAATAATGGGATGGTTAAGTTTTTTTGGTGGCGTTTCTAAGGGCTTGGGTGAAGGGCTTACAAAGGCTCGTGCTTTTGATCAAGAACAAATTTTAAGGCAACAGGCTCGCATGGAAACAGAAGGACTGCGACTGTTAAGAGAAAGGCGAGAAGAAACAAAAGGACTTACTGCTAGATTAGATGAACTTGCGACTTTAGGAATTACTGGAAATTCTGCAGCCGCTGTTCTTAGATTAAGTGATACCAGATATGGTGAATTTATAAAACGAGCAGATGAAGCTACAAGAGATGCAGAAACATTAGGAGCTAGAAGTAAAGAGGTAGAAGCACAGGCTATAAAGCAAGCTTCTGGTTTAGGATTTGGTGTTGATGGTTCTATGCCTCCTGCCCCACCGGGATTGGAAGAACAAATGGGGCTATTAGGAATTACCTATGAAGGAGGAATTAGAGAGCAACAACCTACACGAGAAGAAATTATAAATGGTATAATGGGTACGTTTCCTGAATCTGCTGCCTCGCCAAAAGAAGAATTTGATATACAAGCTTCTTTAAACAAGCACCTTGGCATGGCAGATGTATCTAGCATAGCAAGAAAACAGGCATCACAAGTTGTTGGAATATCTTCTGCTGATTTAGACACACTTATTAAGGGTACTTTTGCTTACTCAGATGCACCAGAACATATTAAAATTAAGATGATTCAGTCAGAATCAGAAAGATTAGCTAGGAAAAAAAGTGAGCTTGCAATAATCCAAGGTGGTTTAACCATAAGAGACCTAGAACAAAAAGTGGCTGCAGGAGAAAAGTTGAATGAACTATATGATAAAGAAATTAAAATATATGATCCAACACAAGAAAATGATGAACTAGTAATTAAAGCAGGAACGAAAACTCTACATGAAATACAAACTCTAGTAAATATAGTTAAAGACCAAGCAACAGCAAGATCGTTGACAACTAAGCCAATGACTACAGGGCAATATAATATTTTTGATGGAATAGGATCAGAACAGTTGAACGCTACTGTATCAAGAATGGGCAATAGTAACGATGTACAGTCTAATTATAATGTGCGTTCGGGTAGTTACACCACAGTATTTAAAGGGTCTTTAGCAGATAGTAAAGCACAAGCATGGAAGCAAAAAATACTAAGTAATAACATTCTTATAGCAAAGAATATATTTAGTAATACTAATGGTGACATACCTTCCGCTGCTAATGCGGCAAGAGAAAACTTTTCATTTAATATGAAGATGTCAGGAGTTCAACAAATTAGAGCACAATTTCCCGGAAAATCAGATGAGGAGATATCTAAACTACTACGGGGGCCACAAGGAGGGTTAGGGGCTTTAAACGATACATTTGGTAATGTACAACCAATTAGAGACTTTGTTTTTAGCTACTTTAAAAGTACATCTGCTGAAAGAAATGTGCATGACCAAAAATGGAGCAATATTCTTGGATTATCTTCTACTACCCGCCTAGGACAACAACAAAAAGTCAGTTCTTCTATTGAGGTTGATGGGCCTATGTTGGGGTCACAAGGAGGAGGAGCTATATTGGAAGGAGCAACAGGAGAGACAGTAGATGTTTCTGATACAGTACTAACCTTTGCTCAACAGTTCAATACTGACTTTAACTTTGGAGATGCTAAAACTGTAGAGGATAAAGCAGAAGCACTAATAGGCTATCTTGGAACAGGGCCACAAAAATATAATACTGCTCAGATTAATGCATTTTTAGGCAAGCTAGACAAGATAAAAGGGAATAGACAAGACATATTCGATAAGGATTTTATACAAAATAATCTATACCTTTTAGATGATAATGTTGAGGTTGAATCTTCTAATAATACTGGTGCGCAGGATTCTGGTAAAAAACTCGAAAATAACGTCAGTCCTCCATACAGCAGGTCAAGCGTTGCACCTGTTGATCCGAACCGACAAGTTACTATGGCTTCTATTTTTGAAGTGACAAAAAAGTTGGGAAGAGCACTAGGAACTGGGTTTAGTGAAAAAGAAGAAGCACAACTTCCAAGTGCTTTAGAATCTGCACTACAGATGGTAGACACAGACTTTATTGAAGAAAATAATTTGTTAAATGTAAATGAGTTTACCGCAAAAACTATTTTAGCAGATAAAGTTTTAACTCCATTGCTACCGGACTTGGAAAAGGCGCAAGTTAAGTTAGTTAGTAAAACATTAATGGACTTGCTTTTTACAAAAGATAACAAGGGACAAAGAATACTTGTTCCATCTGGACCTTAATAGCAGACTTTTGAAAGAAGTACATGGTTGAATATCATCAACAAGATGCTAACAAATTAAATAAGGACTATCTTGTAAACAACAATGATTTTTTACGAGATGCTTCTCAATTTTTAAGAGAAAGAAAGGACTATTCTTATTCCGATCTTTCTTCAGCAGAAGATATATACTCTTTATTTGTAAGTCATATGAGAGATGCAGACGTAAATGAACTCACGGCTGTAAATGATCTTACACATGTAAATAGTGCAAATGAAAATCGAAGAGCACAAATAGGCAAGTTATATTCTACTTGGGATAGAATGGAATCGGGCGGCACAGGATTTTGGAATGCTGTAAGAGACTATGGTTTAGGAGTGGCTACTGCTCCCTCAACTTATATAGGGCTAATAACAGGATCAGCAGGAAAACTTTTTGGTGCGGGTGCAGCAGCCGTTGCTAAAGAAACTGCAAGAAAACTGGCTGTTGGTTCTCTTGGCGACATAATAAGGGCGCAGACACCTAAAGCATCTGCTATAAAAGGCGCAATAGGTGCTGGTGCAGTTGAAGGTACAGCAGGAGGAGTTAGAGGTGCTGCTGCAGAACAGGCACGAGTTGAAGCAGATATAACAGGACAACGAGAATTTGATGTAGGTAAAGTTGCTTTAGAAGCAGGAATAGGAGTAGGTGCAGGAGCAGTTTTAGGTGGTGCTGTAGGAGCCGTAACTGGCAGACGACAGATGAAAGCTTTAGGGCTAATTGAAAGGTCTTCCTCTGCAAAAGCAGGACGAATAGCTGAAGCTGAAGCAAAGATAGGACAAGAAGTATTACAAGATGTAGTTATAGATGCTCCCTCTGGAGATGCAACAAAAAAGATTTCTATAAGTGCAGACGAACAAACAGAAGAATTTACTAAAATTTTTAATCACATACGAGAGACAGGATTTGGTAAAGAAGCTCTTGATAAAGGAGCAGTAAAAGCAGGGCTAGAAAATTTTGATAAAAGACTACTTAGTCCCGTTGATCCAGATCAATCTTTTGAAGAATCTTTGCAGTACAGATTGGCAGGTGTTGCAGTAGATATTCTTAAAACTGCAATGAGAACTAAAGGACCAGATGGAGAAGCAATTCTAGGAAAGTTTGAACTTGATTTTGAAAAGGATAGAGTGACTACAGTAATATCCAAAATCATAAACAACATAGATGATGATACAGCTAAAGGAGAATTTATTTCTGGTCTTTTAGAAAAATATGACTTAACCCTTCCTCAATTTACTAACTTATATGTAGCGGAACTATCTAATGCAGGTAGGATTCTAGGACTTCAAAGTGCTGTTGTAAAAGACATAACACAAGCCTTTGCTGCTTTGGAGGACGTTCCTGTATCAGTTAGAAAAGTTGATCCTACTGATCCAACTAAAACTATAAATTCTGTTGAAGAAGTTACTTTCACTGAAGATACAAAGGCGTTTGTAAGATCAATGGAAAAGGGAGCAGGTTCAACTTCTTTCTTTAGAAAATTAACAAGAGGAACGGTTTCTGGTATAAAAGAATGGGATAAGTTTACAAAAGGTATGATGACCATTCAACCTGCCACAACCATGAGAAACTTAGAAAATGCTACTCTGCGAAGTTTTATGTATGTAGCTACAAATGTATTTGAAGGAGCACTGGACGCTGGTGCTGCTTTGATCCGAAAAGGAATGCGTCCAGATGATCCTGAAGTACAAAAAGCATTTTCTGACGGACTTTTAAAAATCAGAAAAGGACCAGCTTTTGTTAGAAACCTGTTTGATAATTCAGAGGCAAAGGCAATTGCTCATCTCTTTCACGAGGACATGCCACAAGAATACTCTCAACTATTTAGAGCATTAGCAGACATTGAAGGAGCAACAAAAAAATCCTCTTATGGAACTGACGTAGGCTCTGGGCGACTAACACAATTTGCAAGAAAGGCTAATGCCCTTAATACTTTTATTGATAATTCATTTAAAAGAGCAGTCTTTGTTTCTGAACTTGCTTCAAGAGTAGGAGGGCGAAAAGCACTTTTAGAGTTGTCTGAACAGGGACGTTTTAATCAAATTGCAACTAAAAATATACAAGACTCATTAGATGAAGCACTAGATTTTACATATCAAACACGGTTTACAGGAAAAGGAAAAACAGAATACGGCGTGTTTAATGCGAATAGTGCTGCAGACATGTTTGTAAAAGCATTTTCTGTACCAGTTGTTGGTTCTGGTTTTATTCCATATCCTCGTTTTATTGCCAGCATGATAAAACATAATTTTCAATATGCTCCACTGGTAGGAATGTTGCCTTTAGAAAGACTTGGATATAGAACACAAAAAGCACTTAACTACCCTGCTGGACTACAAAAAGCAATTGATGCAGGAAAAACATTAACACAAAAACAAAAAACTATTAAAGCTAAGTATGATGCAAAAGGTAAAATTGCTTTTGGAGAAGGACGATCAGTAAATAAAATTATTGCTCAACAAGCAGTAGGTTTTGGTCTGTTGTATGGGTCTATGCAACTTAGAGCAGCGCAAGGACCGTATGCAGAATGGTTTGAAATGCAAAAACTGCCTCTTCCTTCCCCTTCTTCGGGAGTTCCCGGTGCTCAATTTCGCTTACAAGACGTTGCAAAAGGAAGATACACAGATGCAAGAGCATTTTATGGTGTTTATGCTCCTTCAATGTTAGTTGCTGATCTTTTATTAAAATCTCTTGGAGTTTGGAATAAACCAGTTGAGGGTAAAACTACAGCATTTGATCCATCTAAATTAATTGCTAATGAAGAAAACAGACAAAGAATGAAAATTGCATCAAAAAGAGCTTTGACAGATAATTTAAATTCTAAATTTTTCAGGAACTTTTTAGAATCTTCATTTGGTTCTCAATTTAGAGTAGGACAAGGGTTATATTTACTTGATCTTATTGCTGGAGTGGTAGGAGCAGGAGATGTTGCTGACGCAAAACATCAGGAATATATTGCTGACCAAGTTTCTACGTTTATAGCAAATTATCTTGTACGTCCAGTTGTTCCTTTTGGATTTGTTAAAGATGTTCTTGGAACAATTGATCCAGCGTTTCAAGTTATTCCTGATAGGGGAGATGTAAACCCATTTCTTATGGGAGCCTATGGAGATGCTATCAGAAATGCGGTGGGTATTTTAACTCGTCCTCTTCCTATAAAAGAAGGCAAAGTTTTAGGTCTTGATGTTTTTGAAATAGAGGGCTATGACAGACCTGCAGTATCTCCTCAAACAACTAGATTATTGGCTGCTGAAGGAGGAGCACAAAAACAAATTTTTGGTATAGGTGGTGGTAAATATAAAAATGAAATACAAAAAGAAATTAGCAGACTTAATATAGATAAACCTTGGAATCTATTTAAAAGATACAAAGCACCTATGTTAAAAAGAATATCTAATAAATATTCTGGGCAACAAGTTGAAAATCAAATTATATCGTATATAAGAACAGATAATGAATATGTAAACGCTTCAAAACTAGACCAAGAAATTTTATTAGTAGAAAAATTACGGGACTTGAGGGAAGACATTGGCGAAAAGATGGAGCAACTTATTTTAACAGACAAAGAAGTAAATCAAGACTTAGATGAGGAAGGAAAAAACCAACTTCTAACTGAGTTTTATAAAATTGAATTTAGTGCTCAATTTAGCAGTGCGGAAAAAAGACGAATTGAACGAGCATATAAAGAAGGTAGAGTTTCTATTGATGGACAAAAAGTTCCTTCTACAGACTTGACTAAAGTAAAAGGAACACAGGCACGTCTATATTACAAAAATGCCATTGACATAATGAAAAGTCTTAGAAGATAAAATGTCAGTACCTATGTTTCTTAAAATGTTTGAAACTGTGGGCATCCCTGTGTTGACTGCCCTAGCTGCTGGATATGCTTTATGGTGGTTAATCAGATGGATAACAGGAACTTTTAAACAAGAACTTAATGAAGAACATAGAGAAATTGTCAAGGCAATTGATCATCTGAAAGAAGAACTTGACGAAGAAACCCGTGACACAAGAGAACAAATAGGTAAGACACTGGACGAAGTACGTTTGATGGTCATCCGTTTGATTGACAGAGTACGTGTGCTTGAGATTAATTTTATTGAACATGATGAAACTGTACGTGCTGCCTATGGACTGACTAGAGCAGAACGAAAAAAGCCCCGACACGAAGTTGTGGAGGAGCTTAAAGAACAGATAAAGGATGCTGGTAAAACTAATGGCGACTAGAAAAAAATCAAACATGAAGGGCATGACTATTAAAGGTGGGCATAAACGGCCTACCAAATCTGGTGCTGGCATGACTGCAAAGGGAGTAGCCAAATATCGTAGACAAAACCCCGGCAGTAAATTAAAGACTGCTGTAACAGGAAAAGTAAAAAAAGGTAGTGAGGCTGCTAAAAGAAGAAAGAGCTATTGTGCAAGGTCTGCTGGACAGATGAAGAAGTTTCCCAAGGCAGCTAAAAATCCTAACAGTCGTTTGAGGCAAGCTCGTAGAAGGTGGAGGTGTTAAATGGCTAAAGCAAAGAAGAAAAAACCAGCAAAGAAAAAAAGTGGTGCAAGACCAACTAACCCCAAACTGTATGCAAGAGTTAAGTCAGAAGCCAAACGAAAGTTTAAGGTGTACCCAAGTGCATACGCAAATGCTTGGCTAGTTCGTACTTACAAGAAGCGTGGAGGCGGTTATGCCTAAACCTACAGGTGGCCTTACTGCTTGGTTTGGTAAAGGCCCAAAGGGTGATTGGGTAGATATAGGTGCCAAAAAGAAAAAGGGAAAGTTTCAAGCTTGTGGTAGAAAATCTACGAAAACAAGTAAGAGAAAATATCCTAAGTGTGTACCTAGAGCTACAGCTAAGAAAATGACTCCATCTCAGATTAAAAGTGCTGTCAAAAGAAAAAGAGCAGCAGGTAACGTAGGAGGTAAGCCTAAGAATGTAAAGACATTTGCAAGAAAAAAGAAGTGATAACCGTTGACAAAAAACACAACAGAGTTAAATGATGACACAAGATTTGCCATGCCAGTTCGCAATCTCATTACTATTATTTCAGCGGTAGCGGTAGGTGTATGGGCTTGGTTCGGAGTACAGGAAAGATTAAATAGAGTAGAGACTCAACAGATACTAGTTCAATCTGATCTGGAAAAAAATACTGAGTTTCGTATCAAATGGCCTAGAGGAGAATTAGGCTCTCTTCCTGCCGACAGTGAACAGTTTATGTTAATTGAGCATTTATCTTCAGAATTTGAAAAGCTTGCTACTAATCTTGAACAAGGTAAAGCACCTTTTGATCAGCAGCAAGCCTTGACATTAGAGTTCTATGAAAAAAGAATTACTTCTCTAGAAAAGAAGCTTGACAAATTAAAAGATGAAGTTTACCGCATAAAGGCTAATGGTAAAGGACACTAGTATGATAGAGACCATGTTCATACTTATACTGTATCTTAAAGGCTCTGCTATAGAGTTTATGGGACACTATGATGTTCAAGGTCAGTGGAAAGAGATGGGAATGTCAGGTTGTCTTTCCATGAAAAGAACACTGAAGAGAAATGGATGGAAAGATTCTCAGGTATCTAACACACGGTACTCTTGTGAGAAAAGAAAAGTTTATGTAGAAAAGGACAAGTTTGGACGTATAGTTGTATCTAGGATTATAGAATAATTATATACTTATAGGCCATACCAAACTATACCTAGTACAGTTAATAACAAAAAATATGATATATAAAAATGTATTAGTAGCATTTTATATCTACCAAGCTTTTTAATTAGAAAACAATTTAACATAAACCTTGGAAAAGGTACTACAATGGGGGGCAATTTAGCCCCCCTTTTTTTCATCCATTCTTTTGCTTCTTGTTCAAGCTGCATTTATTTTCTCCAAGTTTTCAAAGTATGCTTTGTTAAAGCCTCTCTCCCACTCCTTGTAGAAGGCAGTATTAAGTTTATAAGGGTTGGTTACCTTACCCCTATGAAAAGCTTTGTATCCCTTCTCAACTTGAATACGAAGAGGAGGTTGCCTGTCCTTTATTTGTTTCATCATCGTTTTCGCCATGTTGATTTTGGTCCTAACTTTTTTCTGTGTCTAAGGTGCTTTGCTTTATGCCTTCGTAGTAGGCGTTTCTTTGGAGAGTAATCATTAGTAAATTTTTTCATTGGGGCGCTGCCGCCATAGGCATGACAGAGGGAAAGTCTACCACCTCACAACTGTTTGCAGTGCAAGCAAGTTCCTGTGAACCCATAGTCAAGTCCTCTTTCTCATAGTCACTAAAGCTATCCCAAGCTACATCTGTAGGCATTACTTCCAGTAACTCCTCGTACTGTTGTTTTGTACAGTCCTGATATGGAGCTTGTTTATACATATGCTCAGTCATTGGTAGAAAACTTACACCAGACATATTATCAAAATTATCATAAACAAAACTTCCCACATTTAGCCACTCCTTTTCTTTTACACTTACAGTAATTGAGGGCTTATGCTCACACCAGTATGTGGCATAAGTATCCCACAAAGTCAAATGTTCTATAGCAGATATTTTATTTCTTGTAATAGCTCCCGTAGGAGACTTCATTGGAAATGAAAATACAGTCATGCTGTCTGGCTTTTCTAACGCATCTTCATGTGGAAACCCTTGATCAATTAGAAACTGCGTTAGTGGGTCTTTCTTGTCTGCACGAATAGTACGAACATAATAGTCGTTGTGTCGAGGATGAATACCACTCGCCGCATTTACAAGTTGGCTTACCGTACCTGATGGCTTGACACAAGTGATAGCAGCAGAAGGCTCAATGCCCAAAAGCTTTGCCCACTTTCTGTTTGTGCTTACAGCCGTAATTCTTAGGTTACTTAGAAGAGAAGGTAAAGCATCTTTAGTGGTATTAGACATTAGCCTGTTGTCCATGATGCCTGTAAGAGACACACCAAGAAGCCTTTCTTCCTCTGTGTTACGTGTCCACTGCCTACTGATACCCTTAAAGTCTGTAAAGCAAGACTGTATTGTGCCTAGTATAGTAGCAAGCTCTACCTTTCTTTGTAGAGTTTCTGGTGTATCTTCTTCTCGTACTACAACCTCTGATAGATTACAAAACTGCTTTGGTCTAAGAATAATTTCACTACATGGATTAGTACCATACTCTATGTTTTCCTCTCTGCGACCAAACTTAGCAGCCTGTTGTTGTGCAGCCTTACGATTAAAGATACCACGTTCACCAGACTTGCTTTCATACAGGGCTGTCCATTCTCTCATGAATGATCCCATGTCTGCTGATCCATCTGTATAGCACACAGAGTTATTGGCTAGAGCACGATGAGGCTCTGTCTCCCACCATGAACCAGACTTGGCATGTCTCATACGATCATCAGATAGATTAGACAGGCTGATAAGAGCAGACCTGCGAACTCCACCTACCACTACAACATCAGCTATCTTGCACATAAGATCATGGCATTCAATACTGGACAGCTTACGTCCTGATGCTTTCTTGAATGAGTTTACAGTAAACAAAAATAAATCATCTAGAGGATCAGGGCCACTTGCTCTACCACCAAATGTCTTTAGCTTTGATCCAGCAGGTCTGATGCGAGACATGTCCCACTGAGGAACCATACCAGCATACAAAAGATTAATGAGTTCTTTGTAGCTACGGTGCCATCCTTCCTTACTGTCTTGTACAATGATAGTAGTTTCACTGTTCTCAAATTCATCTGGAACTTTTGGTAGGTTAGACACAAACTGACGTTCTACAGAGAAGCCTACACCAGTACCGTGCATAAGAATATACAAGCATTCATCAAAAGCTCTTGGATTATCTACAGGCAAGTAAGAACAATTGTATGCTGCAATATGATTGCGCTCTAGTGCAGGGCCAGCAGTCATCATAGCTCGCATGGAAGGCATAACCTTGAGTGTAACCATAGCTACATACAAGTCTGTATACGTTTCTTTTGGTAAAGTAAAGTCATGTTTATCTTTTAAGAAATCTCTATAAAAATTTAATAAGCGAGTGACAGTTTCTTGCCATGTCTCTCTACGTTGCTTTTCTTCATTCCACCTCGCATAACGAGACATAGCAATAATATTTTGATAATCACTCATTAAATCAGTCATTCAGTTGTCCTCCAGTGCATTTTACGTTAAGTCGTACAAGGTTTGTACCGTCAAGATGATCCACTAATTCTTCTAGCATATCCTCAAGTTCCTCTGTTGGATCACCATCAACAGGCATGGGAAACTCTTCCTCACTAATATCCAGTATCATATTTACTCGTGCTTTTAAACCCATATTACTCTATACTTTCTATTAGCCTATTCAAATACCAAGCGGCCTTTTTTAAGTCCTCTAGTTTATTTTTGTAGTTCTCTCTCCATGTATACTTTAACACATTGCCTTTTACATATCCTTTAAATTCTTCCTCTGTAAGCGCAGCCTCTATTGCTGTGATGCATTCAATACCATGTTTATTATAATGGGGTGGATTGTTTACCATGTCTGGGTCCATTAAGCATTTCCTTCTGTATCTGTGTCAATAGTTAATATATTTATGGAAGACTCTTCATGATCATCTATCATTGGCGTAATCATATTTTTCTCAGCATATGTTTGTATGAGTTCTCGTACAAATGCATTTTCCTCCATAGCTGGAATAGATGCAGCCGCAAAGTTACATAACATAAGCATATTATTAAATTCTGTAGTTGTTAATGTAGTCTCTTTGGCATTAGTTATAATAGATACTTGTACCTCTCCTGTCCAGCTACCTTCATCAAAATTAAATTCTTCATCATCTCTTACTGGCCTCACTATAATGACAAAATCATCTGCTGTCAAGCTTCTATGAATAGGTTGCATGTAATGTTCCTTTAGTTTCAATTAGTTTGGGTGGCATCATAATCAACTTTTCAGTTAACCAAGTTTTTGGCACAACTCTATCACAAAAAGGTATATCTTTCTTTTTACACCAATCTGCATAAGTAGTCTTCGATCCTTTTCGTATTTTTCTTCTGCTATTTTCAAACACCATACGTATATCCAAATGAGTGTGTTGCGTTTTTATTTCTACATGTTTGCGCCTGTCAGCAGTAGACCAAAATCCTTTAACTTCTAAAATTATGCCATTATCAAGAACAAAGTCAGGTGTATAGGAGCGTATAGAAAAGTCTACCCATTGAATTTTCATGGCTTCATAACGAATTTTATGCCTAGCTTGTTTTATTTGCTTTGCAATAATTTGCTCTAGACCAGATCGAAAGCCACTAGCTCTTGCTTTTCTATACCCCTCCTTGTTATACATTGTCACACACAATTGTTTTCATTTATCTTTGCCCCACTAAATAAAAGTAAAAATAATGAAGCGAACAAGAAAAGTGATGATCACTAAAGCTACCACCCATGCAAATATTAGCTTTAAGATGTTCATTAAATCATTTCTAAAAGTTGTGCATGTTCAACTGGCACATGAAAAAACTTTTCACCACTTCGTATGTATCTATTACTTGCCTCCTTTACTGTAGCTATATTTTTAAGAGTGTCAGCACTTATAGCCCAAGCTTGCTTACAGTCAGACCTAAGAATATAAAAAGTCAAGTTCTCCTCGGATAAGAGTCTATTCTTTCGGTACGGAATACGGATTTCATCCCAACTATCAGGCCAATCTCCCTTCCAAGAAAACTTAATTTCTACTTCAGTGTTATGTTTAATACCATTCTTCTCTGTTACAATATCACAGCTATACTTCTCTGTAGTATCAGTAATGCTGTGTCCTTGTTTCGATAGCCAAGAGGATATTACATCCTTTCCTAGTGTATCTGCCTTTATGTATAAACCTCTATCAAAAGCTTTACGTGCACCTTTATCTGTCATATAAATACCCTTTCTATAAAAAGCAAGAAGATACTCTCACATAGATACATAATTAACCATAGGCTTACTTTTTGCTTTACTAACTTTGGAAGCTTCTTCTGTTAACCTGTCACCCCAACAAGTGTGCCTAAAATTACAAAACTTACACTCTGTGCTCAACACATATCGCCCTGTCTCCTTTCCATAAAAGGTTTCCTTCACTGGTTCAAAACATCTATTAAACTCATTACTAGCCACTGCCTCTACAGTCTTTTCTAGATTCTTCATTACAGCATCTGGATCACTTGTATATTTAATGTACTTAAATTCACCAGAGGAATGATTTACAACCCACCAACCTCCCGGCTCTACTCCCTTTCCTTTTGCATACACGGTTAATTGTCCTATGTATCCAAATGGGTCACTTTTCTCTATAGTTTCTCCATCTACCCACTTATTCTTGTAGCTCCAAGGACTTGTCGATTTAATATCATCTACTTTGTTATCTAATACTAAATCATATTCTCCTTGAATTTTTGTTCCAGCTATCTCTGTTTCTGTTCTTTCTGGTTCTTCAAACGTAGCACCAGATTCTTTTAGAAGACCCTTGAACACAGCCTCTGTAATATCTCCAATCATCATTCTCACTAAAAAATGGGAGGAGGGTGGAATAGCAGCCTCTGGTTTGTTCTTCTGAAACCAAAGTTGGCAAGATGCTCTACCTACATTGCTTGCCCGTAAGCGAAAATCTTTTCTAGATTCTCTGGTTTTAAATTGCTTACGCACTGCTTGTTCCACATGCTTGACTATGCCCTGTATATTTTCCTCAGACATTGTGGTTAGTCCCTGACGAGCATCGTCAAGGTATGAATGAACGAGAAGTTCTGCAGGGTGTTCCATATACTAGCCCTCTTCTACAGTAATGAAGCCATCAATAACGTCTACTTCTTCATCTGACAAAGGATTGGTATTAGCATTTTGCTCGTATGCTTCTTTAATATACTTATTATATTTGTTAACCCATGCTTGAAATTTCATAAGAGTTTCATTGTCTTCTGGTTCAAGCTTAACTTCTTTGGTTAACTCAACATTATAAACAGGCTGATATAACATGTTACCATTTGCCATAGGAGAACCCTCAGTGGACAGTGCAATGGTATGTTGAGGAAACAGCCTACCTGCATCACGATACTTGGCTAATGCTTCTCCCATTATTTTAAATGCAGTATTGTTTTCTATTTCCCATAACACAGGTACGGCAGTGCCATCCGTTGAAACAGGCTCTCCTGCATCATTAGTGGCTTCACCATCTTCCAAAGTAACTGTACCAAAAATTGTTCTAACTCGTTTAACTGAAGTTATAAGGTTTCTGGTTGCTTCTGGTACAGACTTCCAATCCTCTATGAATCCAGATGGCCGACCACAATTAAATCCACCTGACTCATCTATTAAATCTGACGAGTTAAACGCCTTATAATCATGAGTAAATGCAGACTTAATATACTTTCCCTTTCGACCATTTTTATCTGGAGTTTGGTATGGCAACCAACGGTTATACCGAAAGCGTTGTAAAAAAGGACGAAATTTTATGCTTTCGGAATAGGTATATTGTCCTGTGCCATCATCAAACCTAAATGCACCACCGGGAACTACTTCCATTTGACGTTTCTTACCGCCTTTGTCAATTGTTCCCATGACAGGTCGGTTCCAAATGCGAAGCCGACACAAATTGTCTGCAGCCTTAGATGGCCTGTTAGCTGTCTCTTCAATACCCATTATTGAAGCAATCATATCGTAGTTAGTATTATCCATATTGACTAGTTCTGTTTCCATTTAATGCTTTCCTTTCTATAAAAAGATTGACCCATTATACCTGTTTCAATGGCATTGTCAAGCGTATTCTTCTAGCTCCATCCAATTTTCTCCTATTTTACATTCCATTATCAAGGGAACGTCAAAGTCTACGCCCAGTTTTGTAAGAAAGTTATTTCTAATGTTATTTTCTACTTCAAATATGCATTGCTTTACCTCATTTTCTTCATTTGGATATGTGTCTATAACAATGCTGTCATGCACACTGTTTACAATCATGCTTTTTAATTGCTTTTGTCTCATTTTTTCTTCTACCATGATAAGTGTCATTTGCACTACGTCTGTAGATATGGATTGCACAGGATAGTTTTTGACAGCCGTGAAATAAGTTATTGTTCCTCCCTGCCTACGCTCTGCATTTGGAAAGGAAAACTGCCTACCTGTAGGTGTAGTCACCATTCCTGTAGACATAACTTCATTAGCCAGCTTTGTGTGCCATTTAGATATGCCATAGTATTTATCTGTGAACTGTTGGTAGTATGCTGCCTCTGCATTCGTCCTACCAAATCCAGTAGCACCAAAGAGAGGTGCGAAAGTGTGTGCCTTGGCTTCTTGCCTAGTTGTAGGTTGACCAGACTTGGTAATAACGTCTGCTGTGTAGCTGTGTACGTCAAACCCTGTGTTTATCTCTTCTCTGGCAACTTGATCCTCTCCTAGAAAGGCTGCTGCTCTAAACTCAAGTTGAGCAAAGTCAGCCTCTACTATTTTACCTTCGGGCCAGCGTGAACGAAAAACTCTTTTAATAGGAAAGGTATTGCCACGAGGCATGTTCTGTAGATTGGGAGAATCTGAAGCCAAACGACCAGTTGTAGTTCTGTGCTGCACTAGCCTTACATGTAGTTTATGATCAGACTTCATGAAAGTATTAATACCGTCCACAAAAGATGACAGGTATGTATCTAAAGCAGACAGCCTTCGTACCTTATACAGAAAACTCTCTGCTTCGGGTAGGTTTCTACGCTTTGCTGCTTCCTCCAACATCTCTATGTTAAGCTTGCTGGTACTAAATCCATGATTAGCTACCCAAGATGCAGAAGGAGCAGTAAATTTAAGTCCTGCAATCTTTTTGCTTGGAATGTACAATATTCCCGCCTTGTTGCATTCCTTACAAATTCTACGTGCCTTACCAAGTGTGCCATCCTTTTTAAGGACTATGTTATATCCTCTACCAAAGCACTTCTTACATTGTATCGCTGTGGTTCTGTACACATACTCTGCATTTTCTTTCACAGCTACATCAAAGGCAGCTTTCTTCATGTACTTGGTAAAATTACTGGCCCATGTAGGTTTGTCTGTAGGCTTACGACTATAGATGACCATACTCAACTGCTCTGGAGAGGCAAGATTGATTGGAGTATCCCCCATAAGTGCATGAACTTGCTTGTTTAAAGAGTCTTGTATTTCTTTCTGTTCTGTTTCAAATTCTCTCTTAACATTCTGTAGTGCATCTACATTAACTGAAAACCCTCTGTAATATATTTTAGACAACAAGACACACAAATCATTTGTTAATGTAATTACATTTTGAAGTGGAGCATAGTCCTGTGTGAACATCTTTGTTCGTAGACAATTTGCCAGTTCTTGCGTAGCTCGTACATCAACTTTACAATACTTTTCTAACTCATCTCCATCTATTTCATCTACAGATAGCCCTTTCTTGAAACTTTCGGTAAGAGTATCAAGCTTCTGGTTCTCAAGTTCATACCTCTCTGCCACTGCCTGTAGTGACAAAGGCTGTTTGATTGCCCTTTGAAAAAGGTATTCAACTAACATGGTATCAAAGACAGGTCCATCGTAGGTAAAGCCTGTTTCCCACAGCCACACCAACTCATGCTGTGCATTATGACATACCAACACCGTAGCCTGATCTAGCTGTGCCTGTAAAAGTTCTTTAGCATTGTCAGTACTATGTGTAGAGTGGCTAAACCAAAAAGAGGATTCCTCACCATTGTCTGTTCTTGTACACACCAAGACAAGCTTGTTTCCTTCTGTAAATGGATCAAGAAGAATCTTGCCAGATGGTAGTTTAGAAACAGTATTCTCTACGTCTATAGTTAATTTCATGTCACATTCCTATGCACTGTATGTGGCTGTTTCTGGATCAAGCATTGTTATAACACGACCATGTTTTCCTGTCAACTTATTTTTTAGAACTAACCAATGCCTCTCAGGACTTTCTTCCTCTTGTTGTCCTTCTACCATAGGAGTTTTAGTTATGCAAAACAGTACGTCTGCTTCACTTGCTTTGCCTGTACGACTGCCCTCCAACATACTCATGTTCACAAACACCTTGCCCTCTGCTTCAGCAGATAGTTGAGACATGGCAAACAAAACACAGTTATACTGCTTGGCTATGATTCTAAAGCGAATGTACGTAGCCTTGAGTTGTTCATGGTGAGCAGTGTACCTACCTTCTGGATTAAACTTGTCTGCCATGTCAGCAATCACAATGTCTGGTTCATATGCCTTGACTGCTCGTTCTACACGATCCAAGTCCCACCCTGTGGCGTCAGTGATTTTGAGGTTGTCCTTGATGGGACTAAACAATTCCTCTGCCCGATTTTTGTTCTTAACAATCTCCTTTATGCTCATACCACAGGCAGCAGTAAGATATCGTGAAGACACTCTACTTGTAGCTTCCTCATTAGCAAGAACCATAACTCGTGCTCCCTGATGAGCAAACCCACCCGGACCTGCACAAAGATAGGCATGACTACTGGTCTTACCTGTGTTTGGACGAGCAGCACCGACCACTATCTGCCCTGCATTTACTCCCGGCACTAACTGTGCCACTGTGGGTATGTTGAACTTCCATTTAAATTGTAGCTCATTCTTTTCCAACAATGAGTCAATGTCCATGTTCTCAAAATATACCTTTAATGCTGGCATGAAATCCTCTTCACGCCTTTCTGTGAACTGAACTATTTTATGTAAAGATGTTACCTCACCATTGGACATCTTAAAGGCTATGTCCATAAGCTCATTGGCAGCGTCCTCTCTATTAAGTTCTCGCAATACATTTTGAGCTACGTCTTCATTAAGAGCGCCAGCCTTTGCTATCTTACGAAAGATACTTTGGTATACATCTTTTTGTGACGTAGTAAGAGTAGTATTTTTAGTAAAGAACAATGCCTCTACATCTGAGGGGCCAATGTCATTCTCATAGTCGGACATGGCATCATCCAAAATCTGCTTGATGCTACGAGTTTCTTTGCTTCTAAATATCTTTTCCTTTGCTATGTTTTTGTTTCCATTGTAAAATTCTCTGTTCATAAGTGTGCGTAACAGTGCTAGTTCCATTTATTTCTCCTAATCTATGTGCAATTCCAAATTCATAATATCATCTTTCCTTCTGTATTTCAAGTCATCTGTCAACTTCATGGCACGAATGTTAGTGGAAAGTGTACTTCTAAGCCTTCCTGTAAATTCAAATGTCTTCTGTACTGCATCAGGATCAAGAGCCACAATTATCTGATCATAATGCCGAAGCTGTGTCACATGTGTATCTAAAAGAGATGTTCCCATCAAAGCAAAACCTGTAAAAGCAGTATCAATTGTAGGTACAACAGAAGCAGATATACAGTCCTCTACTACAACAGCTATGCAACCTGTTCCTGACACATAAGCATGTCCACTACTACCGTATCGTTTCCACTTTGGGCTTTGCCTTTTGTCTACTGCTCTACCTGTGGCGTCTATAATTCTGTTGTCATGCACAACAGGAAACACTATTCTGTTTTCCTTAACATCGTATAATAAATCAGACCCATCTATATCATAGCTCTTGGCCCAAGGGTCTATGTACTCTCTGTTAGGCATGATGTGTGTAGACAGAGAAAAAATTTCTACTCTGTCATCCTTCTTTTTGTTTTTAAGCAAGGCATCTCTTACAGTAAACTGATATGCAGATCGACCTTGTAAACTACACCCTGCCTTGTAACAGTTGTAAAGAATGTTGTCGGTTGTTTTGATTGCAGTAAACGTGTTCTTTCCATTACATATGGGACAGTCTCCTCTATACCTCTCTTCAATTTGCAAATCTAAAGATTGAATATGGTTGTGTATGTTCATGTCTCACCTGTATGAGTAATGTAAAACTAAACCTATAAAATGTATAACAAATATAACAGCATTCAATGTTATCAACGCACGATCAAACCATAACATACCTACTATAAACCAAAGAGCTGTTCCTGTCAACATAAAGTAAAAGTTTGAAGGAACCAGTTCCAAAGAATTAAGTACAGCACCAACTACAATTGTACTGGTAGCCAGCCATTTTACATACCAACTTGTTCCATGTGATGGAGTTACTTTCGGCCATTTCATTTTATTATCTTTCTCCTTTTTCAATCAAATCCTCCATGAATTATATCTAACAATTCCTTTCTAATTCTATCTCTCGCTGCAAAATCTCCTCCATCATTAATATTCGGCCATGTTTCATTGTGAATTATACTTTCAATTTCTTTTAATTCTTTATACAGAGCATTAAATTTAGCTTTCGTTTCTTCATTCATATCTAAATCTTTTCCATTGTTATTCTTGTAGTTACACCATCTCTAGAATATATTTTTAACTTTATTTTACTGTGTCTATCAGCATGACGAAGAAAGTATACGTCCATGTCACCCCATGCATCTTCAAGTTGAGTATATACTTTCTCAACTATGTAATTTTCATCATCCCGTGGCATCACTTCCTCTCCTTAAATTCAATTTCATTTAGTAATTCCTCTGTTGTTTTTACACTATCTGTAAGTTTTTGCCAACTATCATTTTCCTCTAAACTAAACTTTCTTTTAGCAGCAGCATTACGAGCCTGTTGTGTATTTATACATACGTAAGGCATTAAACTTTCTCTACTCTTGTGTCCACTGTAGGCCATAATCTCTGTGTCTGTGGCCCCGTGATTTGCCAAGTCTGTCAATACAGTTCTGCGAATGTCTCTCAATTGCAAGCGGGAGGGCAAGCCAGCAGCATTCATGATTGTACGAAATGTACGAGATATATTGTGTTCACTATACGGCTCCAGTGTCAAAGGATTAGGCACTACCAACTCTTGCCAGTGGTAGTCCTGTTTTTGTTCTTCTAACATTTTAACAAGGCTATCTGTAAGAGGAATGCCAGCTATTCTTTCATTTGTTTTTAATATAACCTCTCTACTATATAGCTTTTCTTCTAGATCGTAGTTGTCCCATGTAGAAAGTCTTATATCTTCTATTCTCTGTCCTAGCTCTACATTTATACGCACCAACAGTCCTATGTTTCTCCATTTTGACATACTAAAAGCCGTTTCTAAAAACTTTGTGAAGTCACTTGCATTCCAAATGGTATTTCGTGGTGCAGGTTTACTTCTTTCTACAAGGGACCAAGGGTTTTTGTCAAGCATATCATATTTCATAAGGACATTCCATGCACGAGTGATGACCTCCAATGTATAGTTGGCAAAGCGTTCTCCTGATTTTATTTCAACACCAGATATCAATGCCCAGTATATATGTTGACACTTAGCCACAGACAGATCACTTACATTCATGTCTCCTACAGAGATTCCATCTACACATGAACTACACAGTCTCCTTAACTGATATACATACTGCTTTCTTGTTTTATCAGATCGTATTTTAACACCAAACTCAGGTGTTTTTTGATACTCTTCGATAGCGTTTGCGACTGAGCTTTCTTGCAACTTCATCTGGATGATTCCTTTGTATGTATTGTTCGTGTTTTAGTTTCATATCTTGCCATCGTTTAAGAGAAAAGCGTTTAACAGTCTTACCTGATCGTTCATTTGGATCACCAGTATGGCTGACCATGTATGCCCACTTACGACCTTCCTTAACGTACACAATTCTAAGACCAGAACCTATTCTTGGGGCCTGATCTTTAAGAAAGATAGTATACTTAGTTCCATACCTCTCTTGTTTAATTTTGTCCCACACATCCCACTTGTTTTCAGATGGCTCCGACAAGTTCAATTTCTTTTTGGGTCTGCCCTTCTTCTTGCGTCTTAGAAAGTCGGGGATAGTCAACAGGTCCAAGTCCATGATAAAGTACATCCTCGTATTGAATCGTAAGCTCCTCTCCTTTACTTATAGGAGCATTCTGTAATAGATATCTTACTTTAATGTCAATTCCATCTGAATTACTGTATCTAGAACCCAGTAAGTACCTATCCAAGTCGTAGTTTTCAATAGCTACCTTAGAATAAACAGTGGTCGAATGTTCTTGCACTATGCAATTTGGAGTATCACTGTGATTAATAAAGGCACCTACGGCAGTGCGAACCCACCCAATAAATGGATGGTGTATGTGAGAAATGGCAGTAGGAAAGATAACGATGTCCATACTGGCAAATAACCCAAGGCCATCACTATCGGATGGTTTTATAGTAAATTCTTGTGGCAAAGCTTTTAACATAACTACCTCCTTTCAATCTCACTCACTCTGTTGCGAAGCCATCTAGTTACTATCTTATATTCTACATCATCCTTATCGCTGCTTACCGTCTCCAATCGTTCTAGTTCTAATTTAAATGCAGCTAAATGTACTAGCTCCACAGAGTCAAGTGGCATGAGGCCACCATCTAGGAGCAGGAGTACCCTTGTCCCACTTGGCAAAGTATGCCTTCTCTCCTTTGTAGTAGTTACGATAAGCCTTAACAGGATTGCCCTGTACTTTATATTCATCAGGCATACACTGTGGAAATGCCATACGCCGTTTTGTTAAGCCAGATACCCTTACTCCTAGTGGGTCTTCCTCAAATGCACTCTCAAGTCCTGCACTTGCATGGTGTTTACCGTATCTTTTTGTGTATTCCTTACAAAGACTTTTAAACAAGAACAAAGT
>TARA_R110000765_G_scaffold77455_2_pt1 | contig 24542 bp, 20 predicted proteins | sample TARA_R110000765 | Tara Oceans TARA_R110000765 (sample SAMEA4398168) | marine metagenome | biome: Polar Biome; feature: [MES] marine water layer (ENVO:01000295) within the mesopelagic zone...; material: water (ENVO:00002006), including particulate matter (ENVO:01000060) such as...... | reverse complement strand
AGTACCTACCGCTAACAAACCGATTGCCATTTGAGGACTAAGCCCCAGCCCACGAAGGATTGAGTACGGAGCCTTCAACGTCGTGAAAGTCCTGCGCCATTTGTCTGACTCGCCTTGAAGATAGTCTACCTTTGCCAAAGTCCAGTCACGCCACACAGCAGCCTTGCGGTACAGCTTGACAGGTGAACGCCCGACTGCCTTGGGTGTTGCTGCTATCCCGTAGCACAACTGGCGCAATGCGTAAAGTACGAGGAGAGGCCCCCAAACACTGATCTTAAATAATTTATGTAACATAGCACTCCTTTATTCTGTGCCGGGGTCTACCCAGCCAGCTACTAGCGTCCATGTAGTTCCATCGTAAGTGTACTTGTGACCATACCAGTCATCAGGAGCGGTTACGCCTTCATGTTGCACCGTGTCGCCGCTGTTGCAGTCGGTGATGATAAATTCCACAGGGTCGCCAACGGTTATGCTTTCCGAGTCCATCGTGACACTCGTACCATCTTCAATCAAGAAAATTGACACATTATTTTTTGTCAAAGTTTTCATTACGAAATGCCCCCGGATGTGATTAGTAAGTTTGTCGCAGACAAGGCACGTCCAACCTCTTGCCCTGATACAACCGTGGTGGCAATCGTGCCGCCATTTTGTATGTAGTATTTAGACCCTACGGTGAGGCTGGTTTGGCTCTCGTTTATCCCGCCGAGAACACTGATAGTTCCTGTGGCTGTGTCGGAAATTGCTGCTGTCGCTGCACCTACCCACCCTGATACATCAGGGGAGCCAGTGTCGTATATCCTCACTTGACTTTGACCGTAGTTAATTGTCCACGCTACCGCCATTTTTTGGTTAGTGCTGTCGTAAGCCACACTGCTAGTTTCAAAAAGGTTAGATTCGGTGTAGCTGTTAAGTAGGTTTATTGTGTTTGTACCAGTGATTTCAAATATCAGGGTGTGACCGGAACCGCTAGTTTGATGCCCGTATGTGTTAGACGCTGCACCGGAAACAATAAATTGTCCTGACGCAGAATTTACTTCAAGACCGGGGCGAGAAATCCCTGTGCTATATGTACTTCCCCAGCTTGAAGTATTAGTCGCTCCACCCGTGATCGCTCCGACGACAACCCTGTTGGAATCGGCAACAATCATATTGCCCGTGACAGCATTACATCTAACTTTTGAATAATTTGTTTGGCTAGGGTAGTTGAAGGCGTGTGATACAGCCGAGCCAAAAGATAGAGTCGTGCCGCTTACTGTGCCAACGTAAGCCTCATCACCCGTCACAAAAAGCGTTCTGTCTGTTGTGCTGTCGTAACCACACCCCACGCCCTCTGCGTAGTCGGAGGAGTGCCATACATATTCTGTTCCGAATGACGCAGTATTCGTTGAACCACCCGTCACTGTAATGACCCTTGCTAGACCGCTCCCGTTGCTGTCTCTCATATACGCAGCCACAAATTTATTGGCGGTCGTGTCATAAGTAAGCGCGCCACCACCTTTAGAGTTGTAATAGGCTGTGGAAGTCCAGTTAGATATTGTTGAGCCTCCTGTCAGGGTATTAGTGGAACCCCCGTTTACTTGGAAAACTTTTGCTCTGGATGTGGCACTACTAGAACTACCGCCTTCGTTCCAAAGCACCAAGATTCTTTCGGTGTCCGGGTCGTAACACGCACTTGGGTCAAGTGCCCAAGTCCCAGTAAAAGCAGTAGCCGTACCAAAAGAGATAGTTGTTCCGCTTACCGTGCCAACTATGTAGTCCATAGTAGAGGCATCGTCCTCTGTGAAAACTACAACCCTGTTAGTTGACGGGTCGTACACGGCTGAACTGCTGTTTACAGTTCCCGCCCCTGTATTTACGGTGGAACCTTGTACCGGAGAAGCAAGAGCGGTAGTAACAGTCACCGTACCGTCAGTATTGAGTTTAACCATATCGCCGTTAGCGATTGCGCCCGAAGCCACGAAGTCGTAAGTGCCACCAGCACCAGCCGCCGCAGCCCAGTCGGGTGCAACTCCTACGCCACCTGACGTAAGAATCTCGCCAGCAGTACCAGCGTCGGTTGCCCTAACAACGCCAGCAGCAGAACCAATAAGCACACCATCGTCAGTCAGTGTCGATACGCCAGTACCACCATGGGATACCGCAAGATCAGTAGCTTGCCACGTGCCAGTTACAATAGTTCCTACGTCTGTGATGTCAGTCGGCGCAGGGGGTTGTCCTACATATCCCATTTACTTATCCTTTCGGGTACTGAGTCTTGACCGCTGCGATTGCATCAGCCCATGTAGTCGTGCTGTCTACACCGTCGTGATACTGCATGTCTAACTGGTCAGCGAGGCTTGGGTAAGCAGCAGCACGATTGCGGCTGTAACCCGCAGCGTCATGCTCCGCCTGTGCAGCCGCTAACGCAGATTCAAGTGATGCCTTAGTCGGCTTGTCGTGAGTGACCCCACCGACAGCGTAGATTTCCAGATTGGCGTACACCTTGTTCTTGGAGTCCGACCAACCGAACCATTGTCCGGGGTGCAGTTTTATTAGAACATCTTCTATGTGGTTAGGTCTGTTTGTAATGTAATCCATTTGTAGCCTCGCTTATTCCGGTGCAAGCCGTGTAAAGGTCATGTAGGTGTAGTTTCTATCGGTGGCACCAACAATACTGCCTCCGCTTTGAGTGATAGTCGCAAAAGTAATTTTGTGGTTGGCTAAATCTGTTATTAGAAAAATGGATTCAGCAGCGGTTGAACCGCCCTTCCCGGAAACCCCTAGACCGCCGGGGCTTGCAGCTGCTACCCATGTCGGACTTCCTGCCGCTCCATTAGCTGTGTGCATAAGATATTGGGTTGAAGAACCAGTAGTCCCGTTCCACGTGATATACGTGTGGTGGCTTACTCGCCAATATCCAGTTGAAGGGAATGTGAACACCCCGCTGGATTGGGTCATGCCTGTTCCGGGTTTCCCAAAGCCCTGACTATCGTCCCGTTCTAAGTTGGACGTAAAATATTGAAAACTGCCATCCGTGGTAAATGACGCAGACAAACGCCAACTATCAACTTCGGTAATAGCCGCAGCCCAAGCCGGGTCTGCACCCGACCCTCCCGACGTAAGCACCTGTCCAGAAGTACCCGCAGCCGTAACAGACACAGCACCAGTGCCAGAGCCGAGTACAACTCCGTGATCGGTTAGTGAGGCTGCCCCTGTGCCGCCACCTGCAACGTCCGCTTTAGTTAGTGCCATTAGGTTTCCTCCTTATCCAAGCCTAGTGAAATTCATATATGTTCTGTTTTGGTCGGTATGACCAACAGTTGAGCCGGTTGAAGAACCGACGTTAGTAGTAAACCGAACGCCCTGATTGGCGACATCGGTAATATGAAAAAACGTGAGTCCCGTTGCGCCGCCTGTTTTTCCGTCTACTAGGCTTTCACCGAATTGCGTTGCTTCATGATTTGAAGACCAGTTATCGGCGGTGTAAACAATTTGCCCGACAAAATTAGAATCACCGACACCGTATGTATTCCCCAACCAGTTAAATTGCACAGCCCAATACCCGGCTATAGGGAATACAAAATTCCCTGAGGTATGACTCATACCTGACCCTAGTACGGCAAATCCATCGTTATCTGATCGTTCTAAGTTAGTGGAAAGAATTTGCGTTCCAGAGTTGGTGTAAGTTGTGGTCAATCTCCATTGATCCCAATCAGTAATTCCACCCCCAGCAGCGGCGGCAAAAGTAGGAGGCGCACCAGCACCAGCAGAAGTTAGTATCTGCCCAGCAGTCCCCGTTGCAACAGCAACAGGATCGCCACTTGCGTCGTAGCTGATGAGGTTCCCATCAGTACCACTCGCCAGTTTTGCAAGAGTGACAGCGTTGTCTAAGATTTTTACCGTTGCGACGGTATCGTCCCCCGGCGTTCCCACATCCACGCCAGCCCCTAACATAACGCCAAAGAAATCTACACCAGCAGCGGGGGGAGCAGTAAAAGTTATGGTGCTCACTGATATGTCGTAGGCTGATACAGGTTCCTGCAAAATACCGCCAACAGAAATCAGCACAGCGGTTGCTTTGGGAGGAGTTACATTGACGCTTCCAACTTGAAGCGCGAATGCAGTCTCGACCCCGTTGAAGCCGGAAGATATGTCATCTAGTTTCCTGTAATCCCCACTAAGGGGAGCCGTTCCAACATAGCCCATAAATTACCCCTTATTAACTAATTGCGTCCACGACTGAGGCCCAAGTGTCTAAAGAGGAAGCTGTGTCGCTAACGACCTTCAATGCATCACCGCTTTGCACTACGAACCTGCTAGCCCCGTCAATAAGTTCTAATGACGACCCAGTAGGTATGGTAATACCTTTCACCAAGTAATAATCTACCCCACCCGAAGTTAGGTACACATCGACTGCAATAGATGCTGCAACGATATTTGCCAGCCGTATACTGATAACAGTGTCGTCACTGTTCGATGTGAAGAGAGTGGCTGCGCCAGTCCCAGTTGCCTTTGCTATGTATCGTTCAAAATCTTGTGCCATCTAAATACTCCTTTGTCCTTACCTATCTACTATAACGCTATTGCCATAGCCAGCACAAACCCTGCCGATATACCAGCCGGTGTGTCACCCACGTATAATGGTGTCCCGTCAGAGACAGCCGCAGTTAGTTCAGCCTTAGTAAATGCCGATGTGCCGAGAATAGTAGCGTTACCTGTGCTCGTAACGTGACCCGTAAGGTTGGCGTTAGTCGTCACCCCTGCGGCTAGGGTTGCGTTTCCTGCCGTAAGTGATGCCGCAGTGCCTGAGATATTGGTACCGACCAGTGCGCTAGGAGTACCCAAGGCAGGAGTTGACAGCCCAGCCGCCTCAACCGCTGCGACAGCCTCGCCATCCGTGTAGCCAGCAGCAGCGGCAGCCCATGCTGGTACGCCCGCAGCCAATGTGAGGACGTGCCCATTAGTTCCTTCGACAAGTCTTGCCCAAGAACCGTTAGAGTCTGAGTAAATAATATCGCCCTGTACAGCAGTACCAATACCTGCTAACGCAAGGAGGTCAGCGTCGTAGGCTTGAACAGTGCTGCCAATATCAGCGTCTACGACTATCGTTGCGTCATACGCCTGTACCGTCGAGCCGATGTCACTATCGACTACTACCGGACTGCCACCAACAGTAGCCCCCGATTGAAGAACTAGAGTTGGCTCACCCTCAACAGCGGCGATTGCCTCAGCATTTGTGTATATAGTTATGTCGCCCACGTACAGCGGTGTACCGTCGGAAACAGCTGCGCTAAGATTTGACTTGGTGAACGTCCCAAGTGAAGCAGTGTTACCACTAGAGGTAACCATTCCTGTTAGGTCGGCGTTCGTCGTCACGTTTCCTGCGGTAAGACTTGCTGCTGTACCGGTCAGGTTAGTTGCCACACCTGAGTGGGGTGTGCCCAAACGGGGGGATACCAGAACAGGGTCAGTGGCAAAGACCAATGAACCAGAGCCTGTCTCGTCGTTAATGACACCAGATAATTGTGATGATGTAGTCGCTGCGAATACGGACAGGTTATCTGCCACCATCGCAACGGTCGTACCTAAGTTACTGATCTGTGACTCTGTAATAGAACCCACACCAGTAGTCCACGTAAGGGTATCGAACGTACCATTAGCGGCGGCAGCACCCCCGATAACCACAGAATCGAGGGTACCACCGTCAATATCAGCGGTCAAGACTTGTCCTAAGTCTGACCAAACCGCAGAGGCAGCAGTTGGAGTACCTGTGAGAATCACACTAGCAAGTGTGGCAGAAGAGAATGTTTTGTTGGTGAGGGTCTGAGTGGCAGCCGTGAGAACTACCTCTTGGTCTACGTTAGCCATGTCAGGTATGGTAAGTACCACACTTCCAACGGTCTGTGCTGTTACCTGTAGGTCAGCCCTGTACGTACCAGTATTGAAATCTATACCACTTGACTTTACACGTAAAGCTTCTACACCCGTTGCAGCAACAGCCACCTGTCCGTTAGCGGGACGGAATAACCCAGTGGTAGGCTCTCCTGAAAAAGCCAAACCGGGAGCACCGACTGTCCCATCCTCCATTGTGAAGATAGCGTCGTTAATCCATTGGGATACACTTACTGGTGTATACTTTGGTGGCGGGTTACCTATTCCATTTACTGGCATGTGTTCCTCCTACTTGTTATCATAATATTTCGAGGGCACGTACTTCAAACGCTCTGCTGGGTTTTCGTAACGCATCGTCGAACAGTTCCACCTCACGTGGCCAGCCGGGATACACCTGCACCTCAATCGCAGTGTCTAGGTCGTCCCTTGTAATGTTTGGAATGGTACCACTGTTAGCGGAGAGGCTACGTAAGAAGTCAGCCTCGCCTTTATTATCAGCGTACACAGTAAAGTCATATTGTCTCCGTACCTCTGGGCGACGTACTCCTTCTATTTGCAGTCCCCGCATGTTTAAGTATTGTGACGTGGAGTTACCACTAACCTCTATACGTACCTGTACCTCACGCCCGGTTAGGTTGACCATTCCAATACCAAGGTCTACGGATTGAGCACCATGTAGTGTAGTCCATGCAGCCGATTCACTCACACGTGCGTATGGTTGATAGTTGCCGCCCGTTCTATCAACTCTAGTAGACAGCCTGTGATATATTTTCTGTACCGTAGGCTCACCATTGTTAAGGAACATTGTGTCTATCTGCCAGTTAGTGTTGAACACAGTCCAGTCGTGTAGCTTAAAACGATTTAAAGTTCCACTCCAAGCCGAGTACAAGTAAGACTCTCCGTCATAGGCAGACACACCAGCCACGTCCAGTATTTGACTAGACCATTTGATTAGGGGACTCCATGTGAACGTACCTCTAACCGGCTCTGTGCCTTTGTAACAGTACGTGTCACTTCCGCGCTTGACCGTAACGTAAACTGCATCGATGTCTATAGAGATATCAAGTATATCCCCCCGTATATCAGAAGCAAATGGGACACCCGGTGAACTTGTAAACGGGCCAGCATCAACTATATCAAATTCGTTAAAGCCCAACACCCGTAACAACCACACGCTCTTACCGTCACTGCTCCATGCTGACTGTCCTTCGGTGTCCATTATAGTACCTGCTAATGCGTTGGAACGTAACCGCATCTTACTGTTTATCTCTACGGCGGCAGGGTTACCGTCTGAATCGTTGTGGATAATAAACATAGAACTGTTTGTCTGTACGAACAAGTACCCAGCCATAACCCACATTTGGTTAATAGTTTCTGGTACCTTTACTGCTTGAGCAAAGTTATCTCCGTTAGGTGTAGCTGTGTAGTAAACAGTGTTACCGTCGGCTACGTAGAATCTCTCTGCATTGTCCACAGTTAGTGCAGCAACTAGGTTTATGTTGGTGGTGCTAGTGTCGTTGATCTCTACTACCCCAGCACCCCATGCTGCGGATTTCCACATACGCCCTTGACCCCCATCAGCACCAGCAGCTATGTACAGTTCATTATTGAACACACACGCACTGTTCTTTGCTCCAGTAACAGCACCTTGAGTGACTAGAGAACTGCCAGCATAATTATACAGATAAGTTGTGGTCAACAGGTAAGTGTTTGATAGGAACGCATCAACCTTCAAGGCAGTACCTGCGTAGGAACCTACGGATTCTGCACCCGGCCCATGCTTTACGAGTCCCTCAGCGGTGAGGTCAACGCCATACCCGTCAGCGATACGTAGTTGTGTACCTGCTGAACCCTGTTGGGCGCGCAATAAACCGACACCCAACGAGGCATCGTTTAATTCATATTTGACTTCTAGTTCAGTAGCTGGTGATGAGACAGCCCACAGTTTCCTACTCTCCACTTGGGCTAGTCTGTACTTTTCTGTTTGTCCTGCGAGAACAATTTTTACATCGTAGTCTTTTGCCATTATGGTGCCAAGAAACTTTGATCGCTGCTGGTCAACTCGTACCCTAGTTGTTCTCTAATGGCAGGGGGAATCTTCTTGTTACTTCGTATAAGCCTTGCAACTTCCCCTGTCCAGTAGTCTCGTGCGCTACCTGATCGGCCAGCTACATCACCCGGTGCAGCTTGTACACCCTCATTGAATAGAGAGCGAGCAGCAAAGGCAACGAGTAGTTCCTCGTCCTGATCATCGTAGTTAGCAAGTATCTGGGTCTTTATCCCAATCAACCGCACCGTTCGCCCGGTAGCGGGGAGGTAGTTGAACTTGAGTTTGTTGGTTTGTCCCGGCACGATTTCCCAGTTTGTGAGTGGAAGCGTCTCTTCCGTGTCTTGGGAATCGACCAAGAGTACATCTCTAGGAGCACCATTTGGGTCTTCAAAAGCTGCACTTGAAAGGTCGTAAGTATATTGGTCAGCAACGATAGTAATTTCACTTTGTGCCTCAAGGAAAATAGTAGGAAAGATAGACTTACGTACACGCTCAATGGCTCTGTCCTTCTGGGCAGCAGAAAATAAACGGTGCATACTGTACACTGTACTGTTAGGAATAATACCACTGTACAGCCCACGCATAGTCACGGTGTTACCTGACTTAGACAATGCGTAGTTCTCTTCACCACTAGCAGTTAGTGAAAGAGTCTCGATATAGAAGGACGAGTTGTATTTATCAATGAGTTCATCATCGTCGTACTTCCCTAGTTCTGTATCGATAAGTTGATAACCATCGGAACCATCAGAGCTAGTAGTCCCTTTGAAGTAGTCACCTATTTCCTCACTCAGTCTGTCCCGCATAGTTGTTACTGTTGCCATTTTGTCCTCCTGCTTTTATTCTACTATATTCCGTAGTAAGGAATCTTGCGCGCTGTTCCAGCAACCTTTACGGTAACGAACCCAACAGGAGCACTAGGTAGTGTAGCTATACCTGCCCCAGCCGAGCTGTGACTAAGTGTAAAATCAAGATACCCATCTAGGACTATGGCATTCACACGTAAGTTTTCAAAGAAACCTTCACCCCATCGTGCTGCTTCACTGCCCATGTCCCGTGTGTTTGTATCAGCGTCGAAGTCCCCACTAACTAGGATACGTAAACTACGAGCAGTAAGTAAGTCTACGTTTAGTTCGTCGATGTACCCTTGCTTATAGTACTTTGTAGATGTTCCTATGTCTCCATTGGATGCCGTGACAGTGCTACCGGGAACAAGATTAGCATTTGTTGTATTCAATACTGTGTTGACAGTTAAGGTGTTAACATCTTCTGTTCCAAAGTAGGTGTCAAAGCGTGTCCCTGAAACACCAAGGGTTGCGCCCGAAGGAATCAGGTTTGCATATAGTGTCATGTTCCCAACACCAGCGACTCGTAGTTGATCTACATATATCCGCTCGAAGCCTACTAAGAGTGAACCGATGTGGTATGTACCAGCAGATGCCGTTATGTTTCCCTGTACTTCAAAGGCTGAGATATCTGTCACATTGAGTGTACCTAGTGTGAAGGGGTCAGGGTGCGTGTAAGCAGAGGTAGGATTAAGACGGTCTGTCCCTAGAGCACCACCAAATGAATGGGTGCCAATGGGTTCGGGAGAACGTGGTGGTCGCTGGGGCATATTAAGCGGGGGGAGGCACCTGACTTTTACATCAGGAACCATCCCCCCTGCCTATTACGTCACTGGTAGTACAGCGTGTCCAGCCTTCGCAACGTAAACCGTTAGGTTTGCAAACGTTGGTGTGCTGGTGCCGCCGATTGTCAGCGAGACGTTCCAAGTAGAACTTCGAACAGGCGGGATAGGAATAACGTAGTTACCCTTAGCCGCAATAAGGTCAGTGTTCGAGACACTGATCTTGTTATTTGATGCCGTTGAAGTTAGTACAACAGCCAGTGTTGGCGAAGTACCTGTTGGAGCGGTAGGTACTGCAACCACAACCGAAAGGTCGTGACCGAGTACTGCCTCGATTGGTAGCGTAAATGCATTAGTGGCAGAAGTAGTTGTAAAGTCTGCTGTTGCCTTAACTACATCATCGCTAGACAGAGGCCCGAATGCGTTCACGTGAGTTCCGAGAGCCATAACGAGTCTCCTTTCTTAGTTGAACAGTGGGTTGACGTTGAAGTAACGAACGATTGATCGTTTGTTCCATGCGCCAATTCCGACTTTCCACTGGAATACGACACGGTGAGTAACACCATCGTCGATCAAGCGGTCTAGTGGGGTTTCTGGGCCACCAATCTGCATACCATGTACGTAAGGTTCACCTAAGCGCATGATGTAGAATGATGTGTTGTCTCCACCAGTCGTTGCAGTACCAGCGTCAGTTTCAGTGGCGGTGATAATGGAAGTAGACTGGTCAGCCTTGGTACCTGCTCGAACAATAGGTACACCCATAAAGTTGTCAATAGTTCTATCGAAGCTGTCTTTAGAGGTGTCTAGTAGACCCTCACGTCGAGCAACAGAAGCGATTGAAAGGTAACCCTCACGACCTGTGAGAATTACAGAAGCACCGATGTCATCGGCAGATTCACCAGCGTCAATGCGTTCGAGTCCGTCCGAGAGGTTGTCAAGGAAAGTCTGTCGAATGTCACTGGTCGCTGCGAGGTCTGCGTTAGCACCGTTGATCTTAGCGTCGGAGTGTCCATCTGCTACAAACTGGTCTACACGTTGTGATAGTCCGTTGAATGCCTCAGTGTCACTTACCTTGTCGCCGTTTACGAACCTGTCCATGAACGTGTATCGGAATCGGTCAGACTGAGCGTTGATGTTGTACGCATACAAATCTTGCTCTTTCTGTCCTGCATCCTTGAGTGCCATATCGATGTCGATCTGACCACCAAGTAGCGAAAGCGAATCCTGTGCGTCACGTAGGTTGTCCTTCACCGTAGTGAAAGAAGAACCAAACTGACGGAAGTTCGCTTCGCTAAAGCTATCCGACAACCACTTGCGTACCCAGAAAGTATCTACGTTCTGGAACGGAAGCTTGTCCATCATGACGGAACGTCGTGCAAAGTTGAGAACGATGCCAGCGGCGACCGTCTCCCCCATGCCCTGCGCCATATCCCGCAGGTTAATTTGTCCTGTAGCCATTAATTGCTACCTCCATGATTTTTGTTAAAAGCGTTTGCGAAGATATTATTCGGGTTGACCTTAGTAATATCTGTTGCCGTAGGAGAACCTCCCCCACGGTCTACTGGCCCACCAGACTTCGACGAAGATTGCTCTTTGTCTTCTTCGGAACTACTCTCAGCTTCGGAACCCTTGCCTTCCTTAACAAGCCTTGACCATGATGCTAGGAACTTTGCGGTTCCACTGTCCATGTCCAACTTGCTAGGGTCGAGTCCTTCTGCCTTTGCAGCTTCAACGAGTTGCTGTTTTGGGTCTGCCTTAGAATCAGGCTTCGGGGCGGGGTCTTGGCTAGACTTACCCTCATCTACAGTTGAGGTAGGCAGGTTTCGTTCTGCCCACATCTTGTTGATGATTTCCTTCTGCTTGTCATCATCCGACAGGTTCTCAAAGCGTTGATTTTCCAGAGCAGTAAGTTTGGTCTGAGCATCAGTAGCCTTATCAAGCGCAGCTTGCGTAGACTTGTCTGTGTCCGACTGTCCCTTACGGTAGCCATCTGATTCAGCTTGTTTCTTAGCTGCCTCAATAGCTGCCTTTACCTCTGGACTCTCCAATACGTCTTTCGAGTCCTCATTGTTTCCACTAGCTTCTGCCAATGCGTTCTCCTTTGTGGTTTATACCACACGGTGTGTGGCTTCTATTTATATTTAACCAGAACTACCCTGTCGGTGTCAAACCTGTCCCCACTTTTTCCCCGTAGCTAATTTAGGAGTAGTGTTAGGTGTTGCTATGAACAACTGATACCACTGTGCCAGTTCAGGGTCTTCTTTCCTCATGTTCTCCCTACGTTGCCTTATCATGTTCTCCATGAGTAGCAGGGTTGGATTAGCTACCACTGTGTTCTGTGCTTCCCTAAGGAACTTCTGCTTTGTTGCAGGGTCTAGTTGTCGCTGCGCTAAGATAATGGCCTGTCTATAACCATCAGAAGCAGCAGCCAGTTTAGGATTGGTCTGAGTCAACTGTGCCTTAACTTCGTCACGCACACCAAAGTACAGTTGGAAGAACTTCTTGCCCTGCTCTAGCGAGCGACCCAGTGGCGTGTCTCCACGGCGAAGTTCCTGTTCGATTATCTCGAAGTAAGGTTCTCCACGGAAAGACTCCAACACTGCGTCTCTTGTCTCGAAGAAGAAGCCCCAATTAGTTTCCCCTGTACCGACATCAATAAACATAGGATCGAGCGGGTCTACTGACCAGTACTTCTCCAATGCTTCGTCTACCGGATGAGTCAAGGGTGGGTTCCCCCCGAACTTTTCACGCCAAGCTTGTCGTTCTTGATTGGTGATAGGTACTTCAACGAAGCGTGCTTGATCTTGTAACGCATCAAACGCACCCGCCTGTCGTCCCTTGATCTCTTGCCACTCACGTCGAGCCTGTGGGCCACTTACTTGTCCGTCAACCCACTTATCACTAAGCTGGTGTAATTCTTCTTTGAACTCATCTGCCACACGGCTACGTTCCTGCCAGAACTCATCTATACGCAACAGCGCAGCTTGTTCCTCCACAGGCTTCAATGACTGGCTAGCTGTAATCCATGCGTCGTAGTTAACCCCTGCCTCTTCCATATGTTCCCTAATAGCCCGTCTCTGTGTACCGGACACAGCGAGCGCAGAGTAAACTGGTACATTGAGTCGTCTGAACTCCTTCTGTTGCGCTGCGGTGATCCCAAGAACTTGTTCAACAACATCGGTTGAAGTCTTAATGAACTCTGTTTTAGCTGCTGGCCTGTACCTAAGTATGGCAGTTTGCTGTAACACGATCATACGAGCCGCAGCCTGTCGTTGCGCTGCCCAGTAGGTAGCTATCGCTTCTTCGTCTCCATTAGCCCTAGCTGACTTCAACTGTGGAATAGATGTGAACTTGCGTTGCTCACCTTCTTCACTCTTTCCCAAGAAGTTGTCTGCTAGTACCTGATCGGTGAGGAACTCCATGTAGCGACTTTCAAATACGAAGTCGTGTAGTCCCGGTATCTCTGCACCAGCCGCCGCCGCACCATGTGTGAGCAAGGCGAGGGGGGGAGGAACCATGTTACCAGTTTCACCCTGCATTATATCTATAGCACCAGTAATAGGTGGAGCAAAGTAGAACCCGAACCGACCGAGCCAGTCCGTGGTTTGTTCTACCTTTCCACGCATACCACTATGGTACTCAGGGAACTCTCGTGACCCCAGCCTACGTAGCCCGCCCAGAATTGTGCCCTTCATAGGGTTCATCTCAAAGCCAGCCGTGGGTGCACTGTATCCGTACTCCCAGTCCGCTGTGGTTTGTACCATGTACTTAGACATGGCAGGTTTAGACGCAGCAAGGTTTGCAATACGAGGCCATCGTCGTGACTCGTACATCCAGAACGGCATGAGTCGTTGCATGAAGAAGTCAAGGTTGTTCCGGTCATCGTAGTTGATGAAGAACCTGTCGGCTTTCTGGTTAGCTTCTCTACCAGCCTGTTGCCTAGCACTTTTCATCTGAGTCATTAGTTCAGGGTTCTGTTCCAAGCCCGTAGCAAGTTTCTCTGTGAACGCTGGCATCTCACCCATAGCCTCATCCATCTGGGGCTTCTGCTCTAGTTGTTTAACCATGTCATCTAGCAAGGTGTCGAGTTCATCTGCCTGACTATCTATGGTCGAGTTAAATCCACGTATACCTTCTGGTATAACCATAGGTTCCACTTTATCTACCGACATGAACGGAGTAGTCTTGTGTGCTCTTATACCATCGTCAGTTAGTGTCAGTGCGAGTGACCCATCAGGGTACCGCTTGGCTACTTTCACGTAACCCTTCTCTACCATCTCATTAGTTGCTCTGGTAGGGAACTGCTCTACCTCACCCTTAAGTATGCGATCAATTACACGTGCTTGTGGGAGAGGCAAGAAGTCTTTATCTGACACCTGTACCACTCTATTGTATAATTTTGACAAGAACTCAACTGCCTGAGTGTCCTGTTGTCCGGGGCCAAACCTGTGTGCCATCCCAATAGCGTCTTCAATAGAAGTACCTTCTAGTATCTCTATGATTTCTTCAATGCTTTCTGGGGCACGTCCATCCAGTTTAGTAGCTACTGCCTGTACTGCCTCATCAAAGACACCAACAGGTACACCAGCTACATCAATAGCACTGGCTACTGCCTCAGACTTCTCTATCCCTACGAGCATACGTTCCTGTTTGATCTCCAGTTCACGTAACTTTTCTGTGGAACGTACACGGTTCTCAGTAGACAATCCCTTGTTCTCAATTAAGAGAGTGTCGAGTGCGTCGATCTCATCCTGTAACGCAGTCCATGCTTCAAGTTTGTCACTAGGTACGAACTCCGCAGCATCCTTTGACAACTTACGTCGAGCCTGTGTAATATCAGACTTGATCATAGCTGTAGCCATCTCACTGTCAGGGTTAAGCAAATCAGCAGCTAATGCTATCTTGTGTCCCCTGAGTATCCTACGCGCCTCTTGAATCTTGGGTACAGTATTGTGTTGCCGGTTTTTCTTTAGAGCTTCTAGTGCTGTAGATATCGTATTGTGATCGTTATCTAGACCATCTATCGCAAAATCTGATGTGTCCATTTGACTGTCAGTCAATCTCCCCCCGGCGTTCATTAGTTCCGCTTTGCGATTTTCGAGATCGTTAAGTTTCTCTTGGTGACCTCTGATCGCAGCCTCTCTATTACGGGGGGACATCTTTGCGTTTTTAGCTACACCTGCGTTAAGGTTAATCCACGCCTGATCTGCTTGCGCCTTGAGGTCAGCACGACTTATAGCATTAATGTCCCAAATCTCCTGCATTTTAGGGAAGTAAAGTTCTTCCCAGAAGTCTCCTTCATATGCAGACCTAGCCTTGGATGACCCGTACGTCTTAAACAAATCCTGACGAGTTGCTGTAAGTAGCTGTTGTGTGTCTACGTTAAGCTTAGTTAGTTGGGTCGCAGTGTCAACCATCTTGTCAATGTTCTGAACTGTAGATTCAGCACCAGTGCTCAGTGATGGGCTTGGTGCTTTCTCTAATACTTCCAGTACGTCCCCTAGTACTAGGTCGTCTAGGACATTGTACTCATCCATTGGGTCGGAGGCTTTCAGTACACCAATACCAGCCTTCTTCAAGTCTTCGTTGAGTTCCTTATGTGCTGCGGCTTTAGTAGCACTGTTGCTTTCATACTTACTCTGTAATGCAAAGTAAACGTCACCAGCAGTATCAAAGAACTCATCTTCTGGATCGAGGAATACTCCATCTCCCACTATCCTAAGTTTGGCTAGCATTTCTCGACTTAGTTCGTCGATACCAATGTCCATGTCTAACATGCTGTCGGTATACAAAAGTTCCTTCTCGATAACGTCTCCAAATCGTGCCGCAGTCTCTTTATCTGGGGCGAAGTACTGACCGGGGCCAAGCTGTAGGTTCTCTACCTCTATTTCACCACGAGATACCATGCCACTGCCTCTACCCTCAGATGTCTGTCCACGGAACAGCTTAATCTTTTCTGGCGGTTTCGTGCCTATGGCTGCCAGCCAGCTATCGTCTAGTTTCTTTTTGAATGCTGCGGTTTCTCGTAGCGCATCATCTATTTCTTTTGAGTACACACCTTTGGACAATGCTTTTACACGTTCACCAGCTTCATCCATCTGTTTAACTAGTTTGTTTGATACCTCATTGACGTTAGTGTCCATCTGTTCTTGTAATGTTTTTCGTACCTTCTCGTCACGTGTTGTCCTCATCTGGCGACGTAGCTGTGCGTTCATTTCGTACGGCATGTCACGTAGTGCATTGGCACTAGCAACGAACAGGTCGTTCTGGTCGATAGCTTCCTGAGCACTACGTGGAGCGAATCGTCCAATGGAATCGAACATCTCTCCGTAACGATGAGCAACAGCTTCTGGCTGGAACTTGTTCCACTCCATTACCTTTTCAAGTGCCTCTACCTTAAGACCTTCAACAGTTTCTGGTGTAACCTTGCCCTCAAAGATAGCCTTACGTAGTATGTGGCGAGCATCAGGTGGAAGCTGTACCGCTCCTTCCAATGCCGTGTTCATTCCCTTCTTAATAAATTCCTCTGAGTTAACACTGTTAACCAGTGCTCTCACCTTTGCTGGATCGCCAGTAGAGGCAGCCAGCCATGCAACAGCCGCTACTTCCTCTGAGTACTGAGCCAAACCGGGGGGAAGTTCTCCTGTGATAATATGCTTCAACTCTGTTATGATGTTCTCGTCCGCACCCTGCTCACGTAGTATCTTGTAAAAGGTTTGGTTAAAGTCTTTGAACCATGCAGCACGTCGTACGCCACGCCCCAGTTCTGAGAAGTAGGTACCACCCATAGCAGCGAAAGACTTCTGTGATATATCGTTCACTACTCCCGTTACCCCAGCGGTACTCTTTTCGTTGAACGTGTTCATGGTCTTGAGCATCTTGTCTGTCGAAGTCTCAAGTAGGAACTGCTGTGGTGCGGCATCGCCCACAAGATCGAGAGTCATCCTTCTAAACATGTCAGGATTTACTTGCCACTTCATGCTACCTTGTCCGAGCATTGCAAAAGAAACATCCTCTGCCAAGTTCATTGGGCCGAACATACCGAACGTTAGATGTGCCAGAGACAAAGGGCGTATAAGCAATGGCTCAACTTTTCTCTGATAAGTCGATGCAATAGAGCTGATGCTATTGTCGAATACTTTGGCATACTGCTCTGAATGTACTGCGTCAATCTTTACTTGCTGGAGAATAGAAGTTACCTTGGTTACACGGTTAGCTGATATACCCTTTACTACGTCACCGGGTGCTCCAGTGAATGGGTCTATTGATATTCGTTGTCCACCTTCTACAATGGCCTTACCCTCACGCTGTGCTACTTGTTTTGCAATCTCAGCAGAGAACTCCTCAGGGTCTAACTTTTCTATGCGTGTAACGTACTTAGCCCATGCCTTTTCACCAGCCTCAACGGTAGGTGCAAAAGTAACGATATCGTTTTCAAGATGGTTAAGAATGTTGCCCAAGCTGAACGGGCCAGCCCCAGACATGTCGGACACTCCCCGGCTACCTAACAGTTCAACGGTGTCCGCTGGATTTTTAGAAAGAATCTTTTCCCCAAAGCCATTAGCAACCGCTTGGTTAACACGTTTGCCTGTCTCTTTAACGAGAGACTTAGCGTGTGGCTTGAAGAGTTCCTTTAGCACAGGTACCTGCTTGGCTCCGAACACAGGTGCTTTTAGTAGCTTGGCTGTAACCACGCCGGGGAACTGGTCAACTGCGTTGGCAGCGTACAGCATAGGACGTAGTGTCTTTGGGGCAATCCTTGCCAGAGCACCGGGAGCACCAAACCCTACTACGTTGAGTGGGTCAAAGATAATCTCTAATCCCCCCTTGACTCCCCAAAAGGTATCAGCCTGTTCGTAAGATCGTTTGAGTGCTTCGTAGGTTTCTGATACAGAAGCGTTACGTATGCTTGTACCGTTCTCATCTGCTATCTGCTTACGTGCAATAGCAAATTCTTTTTCGAACGACTGCTCACCGGGGACAAGTGCCGAGCCTAGGGCTAGTCCAACCGCTGCCGTAGGTTTGTTGACGTTCTCTATCCACCAGTCTACTGTCTTGAGGGTGCGTGACATTGCCCGCTTCCACAAGGGGAGGTTCTTAGTCTCTGGTAATGCCTCTGCTACTTGGGCTGCGCTAAATTTTGGTAGCTGTACCCCTTGGTACGCCGAGAGGTACTTGGTAAAGTCTTGTCCTACCGAACGCCCTAGTTCCACTGCACGAGCATGTGCCTCTGGGGGGAGGTAGTTATCTTCAAATGCCTTTACCTGAGTTGACGCAAATAGATCACGTTCTTCTGTATCTAAAACGCTCCACTGCGTAGTAAAATTTTGGTTCAATTATGCTCTCCTGAAATTAGCGTATACGCCTCGCGCACTTGGTACTGCGGTTCTATCACCCTCTAGTCTCTTGTTAAGGTCTAAGCCTAATATGTCTGCTATAGCCGTAACTGAATTTCTGTCGCTCTCATCTAGTGCTGAGAAGGCTGTTCCCATAGGTTCATCCGTAGGTAGATAGCCAACCTTACCATCTTGCACAGATGGCTTAGTAAGTACCTCCGTATCAAACATACTGTCTGTTATATCTGGGTTTTTGTCAGCTTGGCTTAAACCACCCATTGCTGCTATTTCACCATCATTGTCTAGCGCAATTTTGTCACTACCTTCTAGCCCTAAGAAGTCTAGTGCTCCCTTCCCAACCAGAGACGAGTCTATGCTACGGGCACCCTCTTGTATCGCTTTAGCCACTGCCGCTGCGCCGGGGCCTTTAGTTAGGATAAGTTCTTGTTCAGCGGTTGCTTTCTGCTGTGCGTAGGCCGCTCTCTCAAATTCTAGTGCTTCATCTGCCAGATCATTCGCTCTGGCGGTAGCTGCATCCCGTGCTTCCCTATCTAGTGTATCTAGCTCTTTTTGTTCTGCTTGTATTAGAACTTGCCAATCAAACTTGTCTTGCTCAAACTGTAACTGTTTCCCTTGAGCCAATAAGCGTAGTCTATTGTTTTCAATCTCTCGCTGTACTGCTGCTAGTGCTGCTGACTCTTCGGCTGGGTTTATAAAGAATGCCTCATTAGTCAGGGTGTCTTTGAAGTGTATACGTTTACCAACACCTTTATGTGTTACTGTTTGTCCGTCTATAATCTCTGTCCAATCGGGTGCTTCGAGAACTGTCGTTTCCCAAGAAGCTTGGTCAGTTGATGCCTCAAGTCCTATAAGGGGTGTTGGTTCTTTAGGTTCTTCGATCTCAACAAGAGGTACACCATCTTCAACTGTGGGTGTAACTAGCTCTTCCCCCTTACCTGCAACGATTTCTGCGGCTGTAAGGTTACTTAGTTGTTCCTCAATACCGGCTTGTGCCAAATCTTCTTCATCTTTTTGTTTTGCACGATTAGCTAGTCCCTGCGCTACGAAGCTAGCTTGAAATAACAAGTCATCGTTGTGGCGTGACTCTCCCCGTGCGTGAGCGGTGGGTTCCGCTTCACCCCTAGCTCGTCTAGTGTCGTTCCGAGACATCAATCCCGACTCCCATATCTTCTGCCACACATCGTCACTTGGCGTAGAGATACGTCCTTCTAAGACACCGGTACGATACTCCTCTATTGACAGTTCACCTACTACTAATGCGTCTAGGGCAATCTGGTCGGTAATTGTGTTTGCCATTATTCAGACCTCTCTATCTCTTGCTTTGCCATCTGGCGTAGAATCTTTTCAGCGTTTGCTTTGTCCACTGCGGACAGAACTTCCACAACTTCCTCTATTGCCATCTTATCATAAAGGCCGGGTAGTTTACGCATCAGTTTAGTTATATCATCAGAACCAAACTCCCTCGCCAACTCTGGCAATATGAGAGTAACGTCCTCTATCATTTCGTTAGCTAGTTCCTGTGTTAGGCTGGCGATGATTCTTCCCCCCGAAGTTGTGCGTCTTGCACGTCTGCGCTTCCAGTGTTGTTAGCTACGTCACGTCCCGGCCCTGCCATACCAGCCTCAGACTGTTCAGCTTGCTGTGCACGTTCAATGACTTGCTGGAACAGGTCACGTAGGTTCTCATCCTCAAGGATTTGTTCCGCAGTGATAGTACCCAGCGTCTCCTGTACACGTGGGTTAAGTTCGAGACGGTCTTTGCGAATGCCTCGTAACACATCGTTAGGGTTAAGGTTGGGGTGCAACTCACGGATACCATTGTACCTGTCGAGCGTACCTGCCTGTATTTCCTGAGCGATTGACTGCTTCTTACCGAACTCGTTGTCAGGTTCTAGTACGTTGACTGTCACCTTAACTGGACGTGACCCTGTAAAGATACGGGGGGATACATCCTTGTATTCCTGTTCAGTTGTGCCCAGTGATATGTTCACTACGTTGTCAACCACGTTCTGCATATATGTCCCAAGCTTACGTGCAAGACCTGTCAGCATCATTTCAGATGCTTGTGCCATTCCTTGGTAACGTAGCCGTGCCTGTCCTAGTTGGATGTTTTGATCTCGTCCGCTTGTGGTACCGGGATTCCGTAGTCCCAGTAGAGGACGTGGTGCACTAGCTTCGCTAATGATGTTTGAAGTATCGAAACGGTGTGCTGCCAATACGTTCTCAGGTAGAACAGGGGTGAGCGTGTCAAGTGTAGTTCCTTCTGGTAATTCGTGTATACGTCCATAGTCTAGTTTAATGCCAGCGAGTTGTGCAGCACCGGGGCCACTAGCCGTTCGAACAGGCCAACCGGATGCTTTGAGCACGATGTCGGTGATGCTGTAGTTCCTAGATTCACTAGCAAGCAGTTCCCGCAAGAACCGTAGGTAGCCCATGTAACGATGTTCAGGTCTTCGTTCTTTACCAATGAACCCAAGTCCACTATCTCCTATGATGTAAGGGTGATCTCCCCACTCGTGCTCTACGAGAGGTACGATGGCTTCACCATCAACTAAAACTGCACGTTGCTTCTTGTCCCAAAACTCAATAACTTCTACCTTATCGGTGAGTCCTTTTTCGGAATTAAAAGTACCGTAAATAGCCTGAACATCTCCCACCATGCGTGAGTTAATCTGTAGCACCCATTGTGCTTCGTCATTGAAAGGATCAGGGAACACCTCTGATGGGTGTAATACTTTGTGTGAGAACGGCATATACTCTGATCTGATGAAGGCGTTCTCTTCCTTCTCCTCTGCGGTCTTACCGCCCGGTGCCACGTCCCAATCCTCAACGTAAGTGGTCTTAGTAACACTCATCCCGTAAATACCCAACTGTTTGTTAGACATACGATACGGTGAGGATGGAGCCTGTAACTCCAACCACGTTAAAGCTGCGCCATAAAAACGGCTCTGGTTCTGTGCACGATTGGTTGCAGCATCTGTGGCTGTCTTGCGTGGAACAGTAATGTCCCGAAATTGGGGGGAAATGTGGTCTACTGCTGTGTCAACGATAGATCGGGCCGTGGGCAGCAGTATGCCCTGAGCCTTGTATTCCTTAGGAAGACCTATGTTAAGGTTCTTATCTAAGCTGTACCATTGTTCATCAACATCGAACTCGCTGTGGAGAGTAGAGTAGAACCCCTTCATCTCCTCTGCTAATTTATTAATATCACTTACATTCTTGACAACGCTCACGGATTGCATCCTCCAGTTCTTGTCGTGTCTTGATGGCACCAGTCCACTCGTTGAGAAGAGTTACCCAGTCATCGAAGTCATCAGAGGCAACAAAGCTGTTAGCTACTTTCCTCTGTATTACTCTCTCAATCATAACACGTCTCTTGTAGCTACGTCCTCTCCACTTCCTAGGAATACCCCTACCACTCACTACGCCGTGCCCTAGTAGATCATCGTGTGTGGTTGTTATTATGGCTTGAAGCAGATTCAACTCCGGTCTAGGGGAGTCATATTTTACTGGCTGTGGTGACAGTCTCTCATCTCCTGTTCTGATCTATGGTTTATACCACAGACCTCTAAAGGGTAATCGGCCCTCTTCTGTACTCGTTGATAACATTCGAACGGGTTACGCTTGCCCCATAGTTCTGGATCAAAGTCTCCCGGTAGGATCGATGTGGACTCCCACGACACGTACGCTTTACCTTCTATCGCTTCTTTGGCAATAGGTGTAGTGACAGACTTGCGGGCCTCAAGAGCCAGTGCCAAACTGATAACGGTGTCATCGTGGCCATATAGACCTTCGAGTTTGTTCGTCTTTGGATTTGTACCGAAACCCGATAACTCGTCAAGCGTCTCTTGATGGTGTACTTGAACTTGCCCATTACGGATAGCAGTGCGTAACTCTCCGAGGATAAGTTCCCTGTTGTTTGCGGAGGTGTGCCACCCCACGTTCGATTCCGATGTCTTGTAGAGTCTATGCTTAGGGTAAGGAACACGTGGTTCTCCTTTTAAATTAACATGTGAAGCAAAGGAACGAATGATAGATGTTCCCTCCCCCTGCTTCTCTATGATGGTGAAAGGTGTACCGTACTTTACGAGCAACTCGTAGGCCTCATCGCTGAACTTGTCCAGTCCTTCGTTGGTCTTGCACACAGCCACCTGTTGCCCCATAGAGTCTAGTATGTGTAGTACTGCTGCGTCAGAGCCTCCCGGTGCTGGGTCTATACCAGCAGAGTAAACCTCGTCCTCATCGTATGCGTGATATATGAAAGAATAGTCTGCAAAGCTGGTACCCTCTTCAATCGGCATACGGTCTAATGCTTCTATTGAGAAGTAAGGGTCTTGAATAACGGAAAATGCATCTGCAACGGTGAGAGGATATTCTTGTCGGTGTTTGCTTGGGGACTCTGCGTCTCGCATGGCTGCGTCCCACCACTTCTTGTTTCTACCCGGACGAACGTTGTACTTGATGAAGATGGGGAGGTAACTATTTTTGCCAAGTGAAGCCTTCTCCCATACTTCGTAGAAAAGATTACCCTTGCCATTGGCGGTGGAAATACCGATGAGCTTTCCGTGCTCAACTGTTGGAAGGATAGCTGTATAGATGGTTCGTGCGTACTCTTGAAATGCCCATTCATCAAGGATAACCACGGAAGCTGATTCGGATCGACCAGCCTCTTCTCCTGCTGCGAAGCTGAGGATTCTACTGTCGTTGGCTGGGAACTCGAACTCTGTGTCATTGTTACGGCCTACTCCTATGCTCATCCATGAGGGCATGTTACGGTTTATAAAGTCGCATCTCCACTTGAACCTACTAGACGCAGACCCGTCCTTCGAAATAACTACCACGTTAGAGTTGGGACGGAACCTTGCATACCATAGGGCTAGTGCTGCATATATCCATGATACACCTATCTGTCTCGCCTTTAAAACAATGATACGGTTGTTGGTGAACGTGGCAGCTACTAGGGTCTTTAGGTGAGGCCAGTCCTCGAACCTGATGTTCCCTCTCACGGGGTCACTTATCTTCACGTAGTTTATTATCCAGTGCCAAGGGTCTACGGTACACTTGGTTACTTCTTCTAGGTGACGATCGGGGGGAAATAAGCTGATCTCTGCGTCACTAAATACTTTACTCTTGGTCTGGGTCACCAATGGACAGTATCTCTCCGTTCTTTATCTCGATCACTGGAACGTCTTCAATGAACACCCCATCCTGTAAAGCGGGATGTGATTCGATGAGCTTCTTAAGAGCTGTAGCTGCTGCCTCTGCTAGTGCGTTAGAACCCGAAGAGTTGTTGTTAATCTCTTGGGAAGCCTTACCTACCGATTGGTCAATAATGTACTTGGCAGTTGCCACTGCTAGGTTCAGGTTATCTGATCCAAGTGCTTCGTCTAGGATCGCCATTGCACGAGGCATCTTGTCCTGTAGGCCACGCTTAGAGATGGCTGAGGTAATATCTTTATCTACTTGTGTTGCGGGTGCTCTTGGTGTCATACTACTATGATAACATAGTTTTGAAATTTGTCAACTTTTAAAATTTTGTCGTCAGACAAGATGATTTTAGGGTAGGTTGGGGCGACCGATTCGTACCTCCATAGAAACATTAGGGTTCGTACATGCGAATTATTTTATTCGTACCTGCGAACTATGATATTCGTATGCGCGAACTAGGTAATTCGTACGTGTTCGAATCTGTACTAGTGGGTCAGATTGATGCGCTAGGTAATAAACAGGTAACACTAAGGAGAGTAGAGAACCCATGCGCGCGCGAGTACTCCTGCTAGTATTACCGAAGTGTTACCTAGACCAATCTCAATCAATATTGCCTCAGGTAATAATCGGGTAACACTACGGAGCGCATACTTCTTATATCGAGATAACCACTGATTAGTTCAGTATCTCGTAACTTTAAAACCTAATAGGTACGTAATTAACAGGTAACACAAGTGCTTTACACTTGTAGGTGTTAGAAATTGGATAGCCCAATCACTCATAGCAAATTCACGTGGCTACCTCTTGAGAGTGATTATCACTCGTAACATTAGCGTAATACATCCGTTATATACTTAGCAGGTAACGAAAAAACCGAATAATGAACTCTAACATTAAATGTGAGGCTTTACATGAAATATTGTAATCGCAAACAGGGCAACGTGGCTGACCATAGGTGTCGTCCACTGAAACACCCTGAATGTGGCAAGAAATTGCAACATAAAAGCGGTCGCAAGGGATACTGTTTATATGCTGAGGGTTATACCTCATGCGAACATACAGATTGTCGGCACCGTCAGGGCGAAAAACTACATAAATTGATCAGTGGATTATGGGATGCTGACGGGCATAAGCTCGGCAAGAACCCAAAATCTCCTCGACCAAAGATCGGCAGAATGTCGGACGGTAAACGTAATCCAGCATTCCGTACAAATAGAATGACCCGTAAGGGCACGATAGATAAACGCCAAAATTGGAAGATGTTCCCTACATGGAACGCCTATATGGAAGCTGGAAGATGATCAATCACATATGCTCAGGCAAGTGCAACGCCGCGCACCGTATACGACGGGGTGACAGGTATGCTAGTTAACTGCGAGTTGTGCAACGTCGAAATCGAACGACAGAAATCGATACTATCTAGTTATAGATGT
>TARA_R110000765_G_scaffold93320_2_pt1 | contig 24602 bp, 32 predicted proteins | sample TARA_R110000765 | Tara Oceans TARA_R110000765 (sample SAMEA4398168) | marine metagenome | biome: Polar Biome; feature: [MES] marine water layer (ENVO:01000295) within the mesopelagic zone...; material: water (ENVO:00002006), including particulate matter (ENVO:01000060) such as...... | reverse complement strand
CATTATATCTCAAGAATTTCCATGACGATACTCTCGATTGTCTTCGATGTCGGCAAGCATTTCCGACACCTTCTTTGCTGACAGGTAGTGCTTGCGTTCCTCCCTCGGAATCTTATCAGCCGCCACCGGACCTAGTGGGAAACTGTATCCTTCGATGTGGAATTTAGGCACCAAGACCGACACCGAATAACCGTTCCAGGTGAATTTACGCACCCCTCGCAAGTGCTCCATCACGGTTGTCGTTTTCGTCGGTGTCTGTCGTTCGTGCGAGTTAACGTAGTGAACGATGCGCTTGCGCTTGCCGTCGCTCGCGATGGCCGTCTTGTCGCGATCCTTGAAAAAACGAACCTGATCACCAGGAGGCACGCAAAAAGTAACCCGCCCGCCCTTTTTCCTAGTGCTCACCTGATAATACTGGCCGCGCTCAGACCACACTCGGAGTAGAGACGCTAATGATGATCGGATGTAGTTCTCGGCGCCTTCCTGCACGTCTCCTCCTTGCGCGGCGAAGTACTCAGCATTGGCGATGTTTAGGCGCTGCCGCGAATACACCCCCCCACCTGGAACGGTCACGGACTCACGATTTAGCGATTTCGGCACGTATATCTTGCCCGTGGCAAAATCAACAGTGGCATACGCAGCAGCGAAGACTTCCTGCCCATCGTTAAAAGCGACACTCCAGCCAACTATGTACCTGACGCCAGGGGTTTTCTGAACATTCCAAGGGGTCTCTGGGTCATCGCGCACCGCAAATATCGCGATTGGGCGAACGTGCTCCTCACCGCTCTTTTTAATAAACTCCTGCCCCGAAAAAACAGCGCCATTTTTCGGCACATCATGTCTGCGAGCACGGGTATGCCAGCCGATATATGCCTGGACCGGTGGTGGTGTTCCAATGATCTCATCAAAAACACGTTGTTCCGTGTCGTGGTGATACCACCGCACGGATTCAGGAAGTATTAGCGGGCCAAACTTCAGCAAGGCTTTTTGATGGTGCTTATAAATCATCGACCACTTAGCCGCCTTCAACCCAAAACGCTCGTGCTCCTCATCGAGCCGATCAAGTAATGCGCTCAACGACCACACATCGTCGCCGCGCTTAACCCTTGGCTTGGCAATCGCTCGCACAGGCTCAGGGATGGGCGATTCGCGCCGCCAAAACATAATAAAGACAAACGCTTTTCGCAGTGCTGCTGTTATTGTTTTAATTTGTTTATTTCCTTGCCCCGCACGGTAGGGCTTGGGTACCGTGCAACTACCGTGCGGGCATGAATAAGAAAAAACTCAATCCAGTCATAATCATTCATGCTTTTCTGTCGGGATCAAACTGATAGCGAATAAAATTGCTCGACTGTTCGCAGTGGTCGCAGTGGTCGCCTATCCACACCTCGACGGATGGATCGATCCCTACAATCTGCCCATCCTCGTCGCCAAAAGATTCATCAATCCCAATTACCCACGCGGCAACTGATGACCACAGCTCTTCGTCGCCATCTTGATACACCGCCCACCATCCTGGCGGCGATGCCGTTATGCTTTTGTATTTCATCAACTCATCCTCAAACAAAAAACCCGGTATTTCTTCACTCGCTTGTCAGCCCGCGCCGCGTCAACCTTCGCGCCTCGTGCCTTGTCGCAGCTCTCAGCGGTGTAGGGCTGGCAGGGTGGTGAGCCTGTCCAAACATTTCGCCCTGCATCGGGCCATCCTGCGAGTCTGAGCGCGTAGCTCCATCCTCCAATCCCTGCGAAGAAATGACACTGATCGAATCCTTTAACGTCATCGGGTGTGACCTCGGTAATGCTTCTGTCATCGACTTCGCCGTCTGCGATGAGTCCGCGTTTGATTAGTTCGCGCAGCCATGCCGCTGTCTTTTTGTCGAATTCGTTGTAGTACGAACTCACTCCCACGGCCTCCTGTCAGGCATCAACGCGCCATGACTTTGCGCCGCGATTTGATGCTGTCTCGGAGATGGGATCTTGTCTTGCTTGATCCAGTATTCGACAACTTGCCGACTCACGCCGATGGCCTTCGCCAGCGCTGGTCCGCCCCCATAATGATCTAGTGCTTGTTTGATTTTCATCAGCGAAGCCTAGCACCGTGCAAAAACATTTGCAACAATCGGCCTATGCTGGTTAATCGTGCAAAAACATTTGCAATGCTGCGCGAAGGTAGGCATAGTGGACACATCAACCAACCGCAACAACCGGCAAGGAAAACGACATGATGACTTACAAGCAGGCCAAGGCACTCGCGACGAAATCAAACGCTGGCGAGGTGTTTACCTCAGACGCGGGGAATGGTTGGACTAGCGAAGTTTTCTGGTGCGCCTCGCGCAAGCGACAAATCTGGACATCCATCAATCCTGATGGGCTGCGTACCTAGCGCTCTGCCGCTGCCCTCCCACCGAGGGCGGCATCGGAAGCACTAAAGGCGACACAGTGAAAATCACAACAGCAACAATCATGCAATTGCAGCGCGGACAAGAGGCTTTGGCGCGGGAAGAAACTTCGCGCAGCTCGCAAGTCGCGCTCGACTACTTCGACAAGGCGCGTGGTTTCGAGTGGGCGCGTGATTGCCGTAATAGAGCCAAAGAAGCCAGCGCCCTAGCCAAGCAACTAGAAACCGTCGTAGCGATGACTGCAACGACACGCGAGGAAATGGAATCATGAGCGACCTACTGAAAGCCCTAGAGATTGAGCGCGACGATGGCAGCTTTGATTTAAGCGCTGCGGCGCTACCACAACAAGGCGCGCGAACGCAGCAATGGGACTCGATCAAGGCTGCACAGGCTGAGGCTTGGGACGGTGAAGAACTTGGCCCGGACCCCGACGAAGATGCGGCTTATGACGCAGATCGAAGCGCGTTTGTCGATATGGAGAATGAGGAATGAACAGCCCACAGAGAGGAGTGCGAAAATGACGCAAGATAATTTCAGACGGCTGCAAGCGTGGAGGGTGCGGTGGCGTCAAGCAGGCAAGCCAAAGCCAGACATCCGAGCGCACGTCGAGCAAGCAGATCGCGGCTTGGTGTGGCCGCTACAGGATGGTGTGTTGAAGCGCACGCCACATGATGAAACAGCGCAGAAGGTATTACGACAATGGGAACAGTAAGCGAAGTGCGTGAGGTGGCCTACGATGAATTCGTGCCATCTTCTAGAATGGCCGGCACTGACTTAAACGTGCATCAGCGGTTGGCCGCAGCAATGGGCGAAGTCAGCTACATCCAAAAGGATGACATCAAGCCAGGAATGAAATACCGCGTTGTAACGCACGACAAGGTGACAGCCTTGGTGCGCCCTGCGCTGCTCAAGCATGGGATTGTGTACTACCCTGTCGACTTGAAGCACACGCAAGAAGGCAACCGCACTGAGGTGGCCCTGACGGTGCGCTTCGTCAACATCGACAACCCTGCCGATCACTTCGACGTGCCAAGCTTGGGCTTCGGGCTAGACTCGCAAGACAAAGGGCCAGGCAAGGCTATTTCGTATTCGGTGAAATATGCACTGTTGAAGGCGATGGGGTTGGAGACAGGGGACGATCCAGACCTGGATCAGAAGACGGAGCACATCGAGGAGGCGAGAACGGCCCCAGATGGATCTGTCGTTCCTGATCTATTCCAAGCGCTGGTTGAGTGCTCGAATGAGATAGAAATCATTCTTGCAAGCGTGGAAAGCGGAGACTACTCGGCGGGCGCCGATGCTTGGCATAGTCTGACAGGGGGTCAAAAGTCTGCATTGTGGGTTGCGCCGAGCAAGAACAAGCACGCGCCATTCACAACGCATGTGCGCGATGTGCTGAAAAGCAAAGATTTTCGTGAGGCTGGCGCTTATTTCAACCAGGAGAACAACAATGTCTAATAGCGGATTAAACAAGGTCATTTTGATCGGTAATCTTGGCGCCGACCCAGAAACGAGGCACAGCGCGGGCGGATCACAAGTCACCAACATCCGCATAGCGACCAGTGAAAGCTGGAAGGATAAGTTGGGCGAGAAGCAGGAAAAAACTGAGTGGCACAGGGTCACATTCTTTGGCCGATTGGCCGAGATTGCCAGCGAGTTCCTGCGCAAAGGATCGATGGTTTACATCGAGGGCCGGATCGAAACGTCGAAGTATGAGAAAGACGGCGAGACGCGCTACAGCACGGCGATCGTAGCTAAGGAGATGCAGATGCTGGGTGGTAAGCCTAGCGGCGCTCCTGAGCGATCTCAGGCGGTGCAGGAGGCATCACCTCCGGAGTCTTTCGACGATCAAATCCCATTTTAGCCTAAGCCGCCTATTTGTCAGCCTTCTTCTCGATCTTATCGAATATTTTGCTCAGCAATGATTTGATCTCGCGGATGTCTTCGCGGTAGTCATCGCGAGACATGTATGTGGTGGGGAGGGTCTGGCGCAGTTGTGCCAGGTCGTTCTTCAACTCCTTCACCGCAGCCCAAAGCTCGCGCGCGAACCACCCCAGGCACATCAATCCGGCGCCAAACAGAACGTTCACGAAATGCTGGTTTTCCATTTACAGCCCTAATGCTGCTTTGAGTGCTGCAAGGTCATCGGGGCTTGCCATGATTTGCTCTACGAGCGTAGGGGCGGGTACTGGCTCAGGTATTGGGTCGGCGGCTTCCGGCGTGTTGCCCTCTGCGAGCCATTCGAGATACGCTGCATAATCTGTATTTTGCACGTCATCAGGAATGCTCGCACCGTCTTGAAGACGGGTAATTGCTACTGAGTTTTGGTTTAGTTTGTACATCTCTTATAGCTCCGCAGAGGCAGTTGAATCGGTATGTATTAGCGGATTGGTCGGTGCTGCACGGTAAGCGTTCACAGACGAAATGCCTATGCTTCCGGTAGTAACATTAGATGTAGCTGAGTAGGTGATTGTTGGGGCAGCTCGTTTAGCTACGTTGAAGGACCAAGTAACATATCCAAAGTAGGCCCCTGTAGCGGGGGTTCCGTACATTTGTCCTGATTTCTCAAAATACCTCTGACACAGCGCCAACTCAGCCCCAACACTCCTGATCTCGAACGCTGTGGCAACCGCCCCCACTTCTAGCTGCGTTTTCCCCAAGGTTCCGGCATCGAACTCCACGCTCATCGTCGTGCCAGCGGTCTGGCCTGTAATCAGGACCGGGCTTGCGGCGTAGGCCCCGGCTGGAGTCGCAGAATTCACGGCATATCGAGCTTGCGCCGTTCCCGTCCAACTGAGTACATATGATGTCCCCTGCACGTTCTTATCCTCGACCACTTGGATCAAGGATTTGCCCGCAGCAATGGTAATAGTGGTGTCCGAATTAAGCTGCGTGAACGAATAATTGCCACCACCCGCCCCAGCCTTCCAGCGGTCATGCCCATAGACTGTAGAGGCCAGCGTTGCACCGGAGACATAGGCCCGCTGGTTGATCGTGAATCCGCCGTTGATAAGTGCGTTTCTGCCGGGGAATCCTGTGCAGTTTGTCAGATCGCCGCTTACCGGGGTGCCAAGTGCTGGTGCGACGAGCGTCTTATTCGTCAGCGTGTCTGTCGTGGCCTTGCCCACTAGCGTGTCAGTAGTGGTTGGTAGGGTGAGCGTCGGCGTGCCTGCCGACGCCGCCGCCTTGAGGGTGGCTGTGCCGGAGGAGCTGCCGGGGAAATTGGCCCCCGTGACTCCGAGGGTGGTTGCGCCGGTAACGCCTAGCGTAGTCCCAACCGTAGCCGCGCCCGCCATTGCTACTGTGCCTGAAGCGTTGATCGCCGCTGCGGTGGTGGTCCCGGTGACACCCAAAGTCGTTCCAACAGTCGCCGCCGCAGCCATTGCTACCGCGCCAGAGGCGTTGATCGCCGCCATCGTGCTGGTGCCCGCCACGCCGAGCGTGCCAGAGTCGGTAATGCTAGTCGTCGTCACTCCTGCCAGCGTGGTTGTGCCGGCAATATTCGCGGTCGTTCCAACAAACAGCGCCTTGGCTACTCCGACGCCGCCCGCCGTGATGATCGAGCCGGTTGTGGTGTTGGTCGAATCAGTCACTAGGCTGCTGTCGATGCCTGCCGCAAACGGGATGCGCTGGGTGGCGACAGTTTGGCCGTCCTTCGTGATCGCGGTCGACAGGCCGGTGCCTAAGTCAGCGGTTAGCGCATTGAAAGCTGTTGACGAAATTACGGTGCCGGTGACAACCGGCTGGCCGCTGCTGTTGATGTTAAAAGTTCCTGAGCCGTTGTAAGACACTTTATGCGCTCCTTATCTTGCGGTTTTGTACTGTTGTTGCGTCGCCGCTGGAATCATTGACGGGTTCATTGCCCTGTCGGTTGTTATCATTTTGACCAGCGCCGCCCGCTTTGCTGCCTGTGCTGCGTCCCGGCCCATGCTAAAGCTCTTGCCATCCAGCGCCTTTGCTAGCATTTTTTGTTGCGCCCTAGCCTCGACTTCTTCAGCGATCGGCTTGGCCATCAAATTCAAGCCAGGGATTTGATTGCCTATTCTTAAGGCGGCGCCCATTAAAGCTGGCGCCGTATTTGACCGATTAGGGGCTGCGAAAGCTGGCTCTAAGGTCATTGCCTTCGACCCGCTCAATAGAGTCTTTATCTGGGCCATTTCAGCAGGTGAAAATATCGCATTCAGCCTGTCCTCACCCAGTTTTTTTATAGCGACATCCATGCGCTGGCCGCTAAATACGCCGTTAGTGCTGGTGGCCCTGTCGATTATCCACGCCATTGCCTCTTTGCGAAGCGCCCCCCAGGCCACCTGCCCCTCGGCAGTTTTTGCTAACTCCCCTTTTAGAGCGTTAATATCTCTGACGTTGCCATTGATTATATTTTGCTGAAAGAATTTGTCTGGCGCCACATCTGCTATTGCGCGCCTTACTCCAAGCCCTGCTTTTTGGTCGGTGAATCGGGCGAAGGCGTTATTTCTTGCAGTCATCAACGCCTGTGATGCTTCGATTTCAGGGATGTCTAATATCGCATTATCAACCGCTCGCTTAAGCCTTGTAGAGACAAGCCCCACGGTTCCATGACCTGGGTTGTTGTTGCCTATCAGTCGGCCTAATTTGTCAGCTTCGGTGACTGTTAATAACTTTGTGCGGGTGCCATCCAAATATCCAAATTCTTTCAGCCGGGACAAAACCGCAGGTGGTATATTTTCAACGCCAATTTCATCAGCAATTTCGCCTAGTTCTCGCGCAATTTTAGTATCAGGCACAGAGACATCGCCTTTGCCCATGTCTCGAAATGCTTTGTACAAATCATCTACGGCTGTTTTTGCCGCTGCGTCTTTTGCCTGAATGGCTTGTATTGCTTGCGTTGACGCATCAAAAGGCGTTCCGGCTTTGATGACATCGCCATCCACCATTTGGTTTTTCAACGCTTCAGCGTATTTATTTGTGTTGGCATTTTGCTGCGAGAATCTATTTGTTAAAGATTCCAGTCCATCCCTGGTGATGGCTGGGATATTAACTTCTTGTTTTTGAGCGTTTTGCGCAGCCGTCCAGTCTATAGGGTCTCTTGTCACCTGCGCCCTTGTTGCGGTTCCAGCGCCGCCGACCTCCTCAATCTGCACCTTGCGCAGCAAAACCTCTGGGTTAAGTTTGCCCGTCACGGTTAATTGTTTCGCGGCGTCATCTAATACCGATCGCTGTATAGCCTCCGGCAATTGTGAAAAATTAACCCCACTATCTTGCAGTGCGCCTTTTACCTCCCTGCTTATGGTTTCAGCAGCCTTGGGTGATACAGTCTGTGAAAAGGCCCGCCAACCGCCGCCGACAGCATTACTGGCTGCCTGTACGCCTTTAAAAGCAGTGCGCAGTGCAGTCGGCAACAACAAAGGTATGAGAGCGCCGCCGACGCCGCCAACACCTGTGCTTTCTGACCGCGTGCCGGCTGTATTTTGCGGATCAAAATTTAAAGCACCTCCTGCGGCTCCAGTCGCTGCTCCGATAGCGGCCCTGGAAAGAACCCCGCCTGTGCCGCCAGGGATTGCAGATAAAGGCGTTGCTAAGGTCCCAAGAAATCTCGCCACGTCGAATCCGGTGTCGCCATGAGCTTCGCGACCTCTCGCTATGATTTCATTATTTTCATTCTGCTGAGCGGTGTATTTTTCAGCCGCTTCGGAGTCTGTAACATTCAAATAATTCTGCTTAACACCGCCGTAGAAATCCATCATGCCCTGGCCGACCCGCGCCATCACAGGGACTTCTTCTGGCACGCCATCGGGCGTCGCTGATGGTGGCCGGTTCTGTTGATCTGTTACTAGCTCAAAACCTTCCGGAACATTTGTCTGTTTCTGTTGATCTGCTACTAGCTGAAATCCGTGTGGCAATCGCATATTATTTGCTCCCTGCCGGTGGGTCTGGAATAAACGGGGCACCGCGTTCAGCCTTGTTCCAAGTCTTCCCGCCATCTGTGGAAATTATTACTTCTCCAGTAGTAGGATTCCTTGCTCGCATTGCTCGCGTTGGTTGCGTAGGGGCTGCCTTTCCCCACGGACGAGGAGGCACCGCGATTCCCAGCTTTGCGGCAAGCATCCGATCTATGTTTTCAAGCGCCTTTATCGCGACTCCTGGCTGAGCATACCTGCCTGGGATCATAGCCATCAGAATTTCTTGGTCGTCTTTTGTGAATACGCCCTCGCCAGCTTCCCTAAACAAATCCTTTAATATTGGCGCTAGCGCCGCAATAGTAGACTCCGCAATTTGCGCGTTAGCGGTGAATGCTGGAAAATTGCCAAGGAGAGGGCCGCCCGCTGTGTTCTTAAGCGCGTCAATGACTGCATTAGTTCCCACAAAATAGGCAGCTATTGATTTTTTATTTTTCTCCTCCTGAAGGACGCGAACTGCGAGTGCTTCCCGCCTCTGATTCAGCGATAAACCCAAATCGGCAGGTGGGGTAGTGGAGGCGCCTTCCTGCCTCGGTGGTGAACCCGGAGGGGCGGCACCAGGAGTCGGAGTGGTGCTGCTTTGTGCGACAGTCACGCCAGTAGATGAAGGGAGCGGCACGTTAAGCCCCTCGGCCCTCGCCCTGGCTAGAGCAATGGCATTCGTAATACCCTGGGACTTAAGTTGTTCTTTTTGAGCTGCTGACATACCGTTCCACTCAGCAATTTGCTGTTGGAGTTTCGCCTCGTCGATGTCGTCATTCTCTTGATTCCGCTTATCTGTTGCCAGTTGTTCGGTGTATAGGCCGCCTGTCGGATCTAGCCGCATCCAAACAGCCATAGCCTGCCCACCAGCCAGACCGCCAAAAGTGCCTGCCGGCATTTTTCCGGCCACCGGCGCCCCAGTCCCCATGCCTGCATTCATAAAGGCTTGGCTATCCATGGCTTTCTGCATTTGCTCCGCCCCCCTTTTCTGAATATCTGGACTGGGGTTTTGCATCAACAATTGAGCCATTCTTTGCGGGTCGCCTGGGACTGCTGCTGCGCCTCCAACTATCTGCGAAGGCGTGGCTGGGCTAAGTTGGTCAAGCCCTAAATCTTCATCGAACACCTCATCGGCACCAGGAACAAATTTACCTGCCACCGCAGGGGTTCCACTGCCCGCATCAAACGCCTGTCGCAAGAGGTCCGAAGACTCTGTCTGGTACTTCTTGCCAAGCGCCTCCTCTTCGTCGCGAGCCTTGCCCTGGAGGTATGTCCCGGTTAAGCCTTGTAGCATCTTTGCAAGCCCCGCAGTCGCGGGGGTATGCGCCTCAATGCCCTTGTAGCTAAAACGCTCCGTGGGGGCTTGCGCTTGCTGCTGAAGCATCTTAGCCGCGCGCTGCTGGTCCGCAATCTTCCTCAACCCAGTTTGGTATGAACTGGGCAGGTTGAAGTTGTAAAATTTATTTTCTTTGGAGCGTTCCATTTTGAGCCTCTAATGACTACGTGGAGAATATCTCGGCCATACCTGGCCCAAGAATAGGTGCCGAGGGCTTGTAGGCTTTAATGATCTTGCTCAGCCCCTTCCCCAGATCGTCATTGTAGCTCCCGGCAGGCGTGCCTCTCGGACCACTGTATTTTCTGTAAGGCTGCGTCGGGTCTTCCAGCAATGCCGCGAGCTGCATGCGTTTCTCGTCTGGGTTGAAATTGTGGAATGTGTTCATATCATCCTCATCGCTTTCAGGCTTGGTGTTAAAGACAGCTTCAACGCGTCCATTCTCTTCGTGTACGCCCGATACATCTCAGGATGTCGTTGCTTAGTCCACTCAATCCGGTCATGCGAATGCTCCACAAACGCGGTGCAGTCATAGCAGTCAAGACTAGAATGCTCGAGCGAAAAATGCTCCGGCAAACTTCCGCGCTGATCTAATACATACGCCAAAACCTCCTCCCTAGTCCATTTCTCTATGGGCTGCAAAAACTTGATCCCCTCGACCACCGCGCCGTCAACCGCTGTCGATTTGTGGTTATCATCCAGCCGCTGCCCTCTGATCAAGTCGGTGACGCCGATCTCTTTGCATTTTTGCAGCAGTGGGCTGGTGATGTTGTCAATGCAGCAGCCTAAATAACTCTGAACCCTGCCAGACTTATTGCCTGTGAATATCATCCCGAAACTGGTGAAGTCGATCGGCACAATGTCAGACGGCAATCCGTGTATATCATTCTGCTTTTGCTGGTCTGATGTAATTTCTACGAAATTGACCGCCTCGGATCTGACTTCGTTCACTATTTCCAGCGTCTCCGGATAACCTTTGCCGGCGTTCACCCACAACACAACAGGGTTTAAATGCCGTGACAAGTACCAGCACGCGAGCGAATCTTTGCCGCCAGAAAAGGCCACGCCAATCACTAGAAAACACTCGCCCCGGCCATTGCCGCACTACCAAGAAGGCCGGACATCCCTGCATTCTTGGCGTTTGCGTTCGCAGACCGAAGCCCATAGGCATCCATGTCAGCCTGCCCTTGGGCCATCGCGCCCTGCATGAGCGGAGTGCCGGCCACGTTCGCGCCCTGGTAGCCCTGAAATTGGGGCATCTGAATCTGCGAGCCAGACATTAATCCAGCGATCTCATTTAGCGGCTGATTACGCAAAGCAAGCTGCTGTTGCAGAGATTGCTGCTGCGCTGTATTGCCAAACTGAGCATTCTGCAGGAGCTGGTTGTATTGCTGATTTTGGGCGGCGTTTTCGTATTGCTGCTGTGCCATCGCAGCCTGCTGGTTTTGACCGATTGCTTGATTGCCAAATTGCCCTGACTGCACCGCTTGCCCGAATCCCTGCGCGTTTGCAGCCGTATCCAGCCCAATGCCGTGCAGAGCTGCCTGAGAGAGCAGGTCGTTCTTCTGCTGGTTCTGGCTGATCATCGCGTTTTCATACGCTTCGCCCCCAGCTACCAGACCTTGATTGGCTAGTCGTTGCTGAGTTGCTGCGTCCGCTCGAGCCAACTCAGGGGCCAAGCGGTTCATGATCGCCTGCTGGCCGGTCGTGCCAGCGTTCACCGGCATTGCTGCTACATTACTGGTGTCTAGTCTGCCTGACGCGGAGCCATAGCCCTCAAGGTTTGGGTCTCTCGATATTTGACCTGCATCTCCGAGTTTTGTCTCTAGCCCATCAAGGTTTGGATCGAACTCAGACCGCAGCACGTTTTGTGCTGTCCCTATACCCTGCTCTCCCAAGTTAGCGAGAGACTGCTGGACTCGCTGCTGTGACTCCAGCGTTGCCTGGGCCTGCGGGGTCAGGGTTTGCGTTACCGTCGGCTGATCGTTTGCGCCAAAAGTAACAGTCTGCCCGCCGAGAGGCCCGCTGATGTTGGGGTTGTTCATGCGGCCCTGCAAGCGGGCGGTTTCAACGTTTGCCGCACCTTGCTCTTTGGCGGCGCCCGCGTAATCAGGCGCCGGTGGTGGGGCTGGGGCTTTTGATTTACCCATGACTGATCCTTTTACTGTATCGGTGATTCAAAAACCGGCAGTCGTTGCGGTGTAATGTATAGAAGACAGTGTCTCCAAACGGAATAGATTCCTTTATCCTGCCTTCCTCTGTAAATCCCATATTGGTTAACAATTTTTCACTTTCTTCATTGTCGCTGCAAGCCGGGGAGATAATCTTATCCACTTCTCCGATTCTGAACGGATAATCAAATATTGCTGCCAGATAATCCGGCGTAATCTGCCCTTCAATAGCCAGATGGCACCACACGCTTCTGCCACTCCAATTTTCATAAATGACTCCGGCAATAATCTCATCGTCTCGCTTCAGCCCCAGAGCGGTAGACCTGGCCTCATCGAAGCCAGTGTAAACTCGCTCCGCAACCCAGTGACCGATTTCCGGCCCGGATGTTATACGCCAGCCCATCCGGTCTGGAACACAACATCAGTCGACGCCCATTCGATCTGTATCCCGCCACTTGCGCTTTTTAGCTGGATGGCCGCGCAGTAGCCGATGCCAGTTATACCCTGCCAGTCATTAGTGATCTGCAAGCCCGCGCCCCACAGGGCGGTGTCCCAAGTCCCCGTACCCCACACGGCAGAGGAAGATGCTGACGCAGAAATCGGCGCGGCTGTGTCATCAATGTCAAAATCGACGTTGACCCCAACAAATATAGCTGGAGAGCCATTCGTGAAGAGGCTAGGCCGCGCTCGAGTGAAATACTTTTCAACGCCTCTGCTATCAAAATAATTAAAGGCTTGAAAGGCATTTGAATCGATATTCGATGCGTTGTCCACGTAGGTATCATCCCACGCCCGCACCACGACGCCGTTGCCTCCGTAGTACGGGTTGTCCAGGTATGTATCCCAGCAGTTTGCCGGCCAGCCCTGAAACTGCGCCCAGCTCCGCGTGATGGTGTTCATCACGTATTGCTCTTGCTGCCCTGTAGCGACAGGGACATTGATCCAGACAGCGTTGCGTTTTGCGTTGTAGAAAACCTGCCACCCAACGGCGGCGCTTGCGTAGTTTGTGGTCGCTCTTGCAATGGCCCCTTGGATCTTGTCACTGAGCGCAACGCGAGGATCAAGCCGAGAAGATTGCAGGCTTTGAGCCATCGGCATCAAACCGTCATACGTCAGGATCAGCAGGTCGCCGCCCCATTTCAACATTGAGCGGTTCCCGATCGGACTGCCCATCTTCCAGACGCCTGCGAGCGCCCAAGTCGCATCGCTGGCTGGGTCCGTGCCTCTGTAAACGATCACTTCGCCGTTGCTGGTGACAAAGACAAGGTTGTCATCAACGCCATAGCCTGCGTCGATCGTCCATGTGTCGAGGTCGACAATGTGGCCGCCAAATTTCGCCACGGAAGACAGATCCAAAACTTGAGCCGCGCCGCCGACCGAGCTGGTCGGTAGATACCATGCTTTGAGTGTGTTTTTCTCGATGAACCAGAGCCGGTTTTTGAACAGGGTGACATTGCTTAAGGTGGTTGCGGTCACTCCTGTAATAGCAGGCGAGGAGACGCCAGTGATGGCTGTCCAGGTGGTTCCGTCAAACAGTCGTGGAGCGTCAACGCCGTTGACCGCATACAGATAGCCGCCACCCGCTGTCGAGATGTTGATGTATTCCCAGACTGCGTTGCTCAGACTGGTAACGCTGGTAGCTACGGCAGTCCCTCCGGCGGTCACGTCGTAGAATTTAAGGTCAGGCGCGCCAACGGCAGCAAACATTTTATTGGTTGCCCCGGCGCTATACACCATGAGCGATTGCACCTGCCCCGACATGCCGGTCGCCCAGTCCGTCGAGCCGCCACGCAAGACGCAGTTGCTAACAGTCGGGAAAAAGTTAATCAGCGTGACGGCATCGAGCGGCCCCATATTGGCAATGCTGTCGCGCTCATTCCAGCCACCGACCGGAGCAGGGACTGACGCCACACGCGCTGCGGCCCGCTGTGCGTTAGCCATATCCTGAGTCCGGTATGTTGTCGTAACCAATCAGCACAGCGCCAGGGCGAGGCGCTAGGCTCAGATTGGGCGAGGACATATCGAGAGCCATCGCAGCTTCAAGCTCATAAAGGTAGTCCCTATAGATTGCGGTCGTGTCGAATCCCTTGGCCTCGAAATATTTCAGCTTAGTCGAAAGCACCATTAACCGATCGGGATATATAGTCGTGTCGGTGTCGACCGTGAAACTAGTCTTCACGGCGCCGCTTGCGTCCTCCACCCACCCGTTAGAGCGATACTCGTAACCCAGGTACTCGGCGTTAGAGTTGCCAGGCCAGATATGAAAATACTTCCCCAGCAGGCGCCAGCGAGTGGTCGGGCCTGTGGCGATGTAGCCGGACAACAGCCACTCCCACTGCTGAGCATTTTCGGGCCCGAGCATTTCCCAGTGTTTTGATTTGTCCCATTGAGTTCGTGGGACGAGCGCGTCGTAATCGCTCGGCAGGTCGTATTTCATTTTCTGAAAATCAGCAACCGCAGCCGCGCCGCCAGCCGCGTCAAAATCTTGATTGACGGTGACCTGAGTTGAGCTGTCAACGGTCTCTACAAACGTGTTTTGGTTAATGCCTGTCCCAATCACCATATATGTCGAGTCGAGTCCTGTGGTGCTAGGAATCCCTGTAATGGTGCGGGCGGCGGTTGTCCAGTTACCGGTGGTTGTCAAAAATTCACTGTAGAAGCTGTGCTGTTTCGTCATGGCACGCCAACTGTGCCGGCGCAGCAGTTCGTACCCGCTTGCGTTCATTAGCGCGAGGATCTGCGTAACGTCTTGGTTGGTGTTGCCGGCAACGTAAACAGGAACTGGAACCCCTAGTTCGGCTGTCGCCTGATTCACCAGTTGTAGCATCGTGCTCGACATAGTCGCCCCTTTCTAAGTGGCTTGCGCCTCTTTGCGTGGCCTGCCAGGTTTGCGGACTTCCATCAGCAAGGCCATCTGTTTCTTTAGCTCATCAAGCTCTGTGCGAGTAACTTCTAACTCGGAGCTGTTTGCGGATTGATTTTTCCTGGTCAGATACGTCTTCGCCCGATCTCGCAATCCATGCCCGCCCATGCCAATGCGCTGAAGCTGGCTATCGGAAGCCGTCGCAATCTGCTCCACAGTCTGGAATTTCAGGATCTGCAACTCCGCCATCTGGTGATCACTAAAATCATCACCGTCATCCTCGTGCCATTGTTTCAGCATTGTCCCGATCACAGGCCCATCGCCGCTCTGCATCTGAAAATGCAGCCACTGCCGTGGAAATCGCTCTTTATGATCTTCACGCACCGGCTGATCGACAATGTTGGTTTTGTCTCCAGGGACAATGATCCGAACGAAGGGTGTGGGGCGCTCCTTGTAGGGTTTTTGATCGTTGGTATAAAACTCAACATGCAGGTGGGAATCGGCATTGAGGATGTCGCTATCTAAAGACATTTTTTTCTCCTGTGGGGATTATGTTCTCGTGCCATTGATGCTGTACCACTCTGAATTGCTCACTGCGAAGTAAATACTAGAAGTGTCTCTCGCTATGGATGCAGAGGCGGCTGTGTTCACCGTTGTCGCGGCTTCGTAGCCATAAACCTTGATCGTATTTGCTCCTGAGTTTGTCACAAAAATTACCGAGCCCATCTGCGTAGGTGGCAACAAGACTCCTGTCCCTGAAGCCGCTGTATTGACTGAGCTGTAGACTTTATTCAGTTGCAACGCATCTGACCGAGTCGTTCCGGTCGCAGTCAAGCTATTAACGCCGTCGCCACAAATAGCGACAGCCATCATAGAGGAGGCGCCAGCCCCCAAAACCCGCGAGGGTATAGTCATTCTATGCCGTCAGGACCGAGGCCCAGGTAGTGGCGCTGACGGCAAACAATATGACCGTTTTAGCGTTCGCAACAGACAGTGTTGATGCCGCCGCATTGATCGTCGAGCCCGCTTTTGGGTAAACAGTGACCGTCTGACCGGAATCATTCCGAATGCCGATCATGGCACCGGCTTCGGTCGGCGGCAGAATAACGCCGGTGGATGATGAACTGGTAGTGATCGTGTTCCAGACCGCCGAAAGCTGCAGAGCGTCGGCGATGCTACTGCCAACAGCAACCAAGCCCACGGCTCCATCGCCGCAAATGCTAGTTGTCGCCAGCGGCGAGTTGCCTGCCGCCATCACTCGTGAGGGAATTGCCATTTTTATACCTCTTAATTAAGAGGGCAGGGAATTACCCCTGCCCTCTAATTTCTACACTGAAGCCTTACCAAACCAAGCGAAATCGCCGGAGACGAGCGCGACGGCTGGGCTTGTATAGCCGCCGCCGGAAGCAGTCACCAGGAAGGTGCTTGCATTGACGGTGCACACAGCCGTTGATGCTGAGATCGTGGCGTTAGCCTTCGCCAACACGTACAGCTTCCCGTCCGACCCAAAGACTTGAGTCCCTAGAGGGCCGTTAGTTGGCACGGCAGTGCTTGCAGAGTTGAGATTGGTGGTTACAGTCGACGCGAGGTCGACACCAATCAGCGGGGTTACTGAATAAGTAGACATCATAGTTCTCCTTAAGCGATCAACACGCCGCTAAATTGCGGACCGCTGGAGCAGATATTTCCAGCCCAGCCAATCAATTTAACAATGGCGTCTTGGTTAACGGCTTGCCGCTCGCCGCCAATCGGCACGAAATTGCGGTCAACATGTGGCCGGAACATGAGGTACTTTGTGTTTAAAAACCACATGTGATTGGCAGTTGCTGCCGACCCGACGCCGCCATCAAGCACCACATCGGAGGCCATGCCTGCTCCGTAATACTTAAGCGACGCAAAGCCAGCGCCAGCCATCGACGAACCCGAATCAGCAATGCGCTGAATCGACTGCAAAGACTGGAGGTAGAGCCGGTAGAAGTTATTGTCTGCAACGATCAAATCCGGCTTGTCGGTCCCTCGAATCAACTGTACCGCGACCGAATCCATATACTGTTGGATGTTGGAAGCTGTGACAGCAGAGCCGCCGTCGGTCACGCCGGAATAAGCAACAGAACGCCAGAACGAGAAAGTAGCGCGGTTGATTCCGCCGTACGTCCCAGTGGCAGGAGCGTCCGGCACAGCAGCACCGAGTCCGGTAATGTTTTTGCCGGAGTTGCCGGTGCCGTCCAGATAGGTGTCGGAACCGATACGGTTAGCAAGCTGCGCTTCGGCCACGTTCATGCGACCGTCAAGGAGGTCAATAATCGCTTCCTTGCCGCTGTTTTGGATCATTTCCAGACCGCTGATCGAAACCGCAGCAGCGTATTGCGTAATGGAAAACTGAGCGGCACTGATCGGGCTGTTCTGGCTGACGTTTAACACTTCATAGCCACTGTAGCTGTTGGTGTTATTGGTCGTGCTGTCGTTGTACATCACCTCCTGGAGGATGACGTTACCGCCGCTGAATGTTTTCACATTGCCGCGTTCTTTCAGACGCCGCAAAAGTGCGTTGTTATTCGTTACGTTATCGGCCAGTTCACCGGAGCGACTTTGGATGTTAGTCGCAATGATGTCACTGATCGAGCTGTTGGCAAATGCCATGATATAAGCTCCTTATAAAAAAATCAGAGTCGATCACTTAGATTGTCGAATTGCTCGGCAAGTAAGGACCGTCGATCTTGCGCTTTGGTATTCGCACTAGTGGTACCGGGTGTGGACCCTTTAACGCTCACCGCTGCTGCTCTTGCCGACTTAGCCGCTTTATTTGATGCGGCTCTTTTCAAAGCATCCACCCCAGATTGTTGGCTGGCATTGACACTATCGAAGAGGGTCGGGTCTAAGCGTATGGCCTTGTCGTACGCATCGTTCAGGTCTGTAGCAACCCCGCTCTGTAGGAGCTGAATCATTACTGGCCTTGCTTCCTCAAAATACTCAGCAGCCTGGCTGAAGGTATTGATCTCGCCTAGCAGCGATTGGTTTTGCTGCTCTTCCTGGGCCTGCTTCCAGCCCTGCACCTCACCACGAACATTATTTAATTCGTTTTGAAGCGCCCAGATAGTCGGGTCAGTCGGCGCCAGTTGTGGCTGGTCGCCAATATCGGCCAAATTTATACCGTAAGACTGTGCAAGTCTAGCTAGAACTTGATACTTTTCTTGCGGCTCGCTATAGCGCAGAGAATGGTCCGCCTCCATGAGAGCCTTTACCGCCCCATGAGCATCGATCCCCAGACCTTGGATCGTGCTCATGTAGGGGTTCAAAACCTCCTGCATCTGGTCGGCAAACTGGGCCTTGGATATAAGCGGCTCGACGCCAGCTTTCATCTCATTCTCGCGCTGCCATGCATACTCTTGTAAACGGTCTGGCGCGGCATTCCAGTCTTCGTGGTAGTCCTTTTTCCATGAAGCAGGTGGGCGCTTCCACAAAGGCTCCTCGACTGGCTCCTCGACTGGCTCAATAGACTCAGCCATTGTCGGCTGCCGTGAATACTTTCCACCCTCATCCCGCAGCCTTTCAACCGGGGCGGTTTCATCAGATTCATCAAACTGCTGGGATAGCATGTCCCGACGGCTGTCGGCGTCTTCTACTGGTACGATTTCATCCAAATCTGGCATTACATGATCCCTGTGGGGGTTAACTTCGTGTGAACCGAATATCGTCGCGCAGTTTGTCGAGCACTCGGTTTGCTTGGTCGTGCGTCATGCTCGCTAACTGCTCCCGCAGCACTGTCTTGCGGTTGTCTCTTGCCTGTGTCGGCTTACTTTCCATCTTCTCGTTACCGATCTCGATGCAGTTGTGCTGCCTCAGATGCTCCCGGTGATGGCTGCGGCTGGTGATCATGCTGCCGTCAACCATCGACTGATACGGTTGAATATCACCCATGATGAGCGGCGACGCTGTGGCGCTGCGTGTTTTCTCAACCATTTTTCCGTTAACGAATATGTAGGTTTTTTTCATAGCAAAATCAAAACATCCTCATCATCGAGTTCCATGTAAATCTCCCAGATCCGTTGCACTCGGTCCAGGTCTGCAAGCATTTCGTCGTAATCAATGAGCGGCACTGGCGCATTAGCTGTAGGCATAACAATAAACGGCGCTGAGATTTCTTCCGCCAGCTCAGGCCGGCCTTCAACAATCTGCTCAAAAGCATCAAGAATTGCCTGCCTTTTCTTTTCTTTAAGCCGCCGCTCTCTTTCAAGGATCTTGTTGAAACGCTCCCCGTCATGGCCCCCTTCCACAACAATAATTGGAGGATCGCCTGCCGTAACCGCGCCGACAGACCCGGCTGCGCCATTGCCAGCCAGGGCGATAGTGGTGACAGGCAGGGAATCCCATAGAGCGCTATCCCATGTGCCAGCATCCCATGCGCCCTGTGCCATGTTTTAGGCAATTCGGATAAGTGCGTTGCTGGCATCATTGGCTGGCATCGACAGCACAAATGTCCCAGCGGTGATGGTTTGCGCTCCAAAAGTGTGGGCGCTGATTGATTTATTGGCCTGGGTGCCGTTGTACAGCAGCACGCAATCAAACGATGTCGCCAAAGTGACGGGCGTGTACGTGAAGCTGGCGCTCGGCGTCCAGTAGGCCGCAGTGCCGCTGGATGTGGGAGCCGTGGCGTTGGTGGCCGTCACCCCGCCGGCTGTATAGCCCGTGCCTGAAACCTCGCCGGTCGCGCTGTACGCGGTCGTAGCAGAGTTGACGGTGGCGCTCGCCAGATACAGCGCAGCCTTAATTGTATCGGCGCCAGTGCCTGCGCGGATGACAGTTGTCCCAAGCGCGTGGATGCCGCTGAGCACCTCTGTTTTGAAGCTGGTACACATTGCCTGAGTGTTTGCCATGTCAGAACCCCCCTACATCGGCTGACAAAAACATAGCCTTTTTGAGCCTGACATGTGCGGAACGGTGCACCAGATCGCCAGCCAGCCAATACTCAACCCATGTGGTATTTTCATTGGCGTCATCGATTGACCCTTCGCGTTTATCAAGCAGGGAATCGTCCAGATCTCCCCGCGTCGTGGTGACTATCATGCTGCGACCTCCACTCCGATCGCCTTACCATCCGGGCCTCTCACAATGCGCTTCGGTGCGGCCAGTGTTTGCATCACGCCACCGATACGGCCCATCGTTTCGCCGTGCGCGTTCGCCATGTTTTCGTGCATTTGAGCCATGTGGTCAATGGCTAACCTGACGTTCTCGCCCAATTCTGCGTTGACTCTATCGCTGTCGGCTTGCTGCGCCTCGATCAGAGGTAGGTCTAGACCAGGATTGGCGCCGATCCTAGCCACCATGATCTTAGTAGCAGCCTCCAGCTCGGTTTTCCAGCGGTTGAATTCATCAAGCAACTGGGCCTCCTGCATTTTCATTTCCATCTCGTGACGCATTTTCTGCTCGTCAATATGCGCCTTCATCTGCACCGACTGAGCCGCTGCCTGCATCTTCGCCTGCTCAATCTGCTGAGTCGCCTGTATTTTTACCTGCTCAATCTGCTGAGTCGCCTGTATTTTCATCAGTTCAGGGTTCGGCTCTGGCTGCTGCGGCGGACTAGCGTCTACCTGCTTCTGCTTCTCTTTCAGCTCGTCCAGCGCCGCATCGAGCGTGCCTTCAATCGGCTTGGCCTGTTTAAATCCACTAACTCCAAACTTCATCAACTCGATCAACATCGGCACCAGCTCCGGCGACTGTTGTCCGACAGGCAACGCCTCTCGCAGCAACCCACCGAAGGCCGCCAGGAACTCAACGCGATCCTTTTTATTTCGCTGCTCGTCTAGTTGCACCAGCGAATCTGCGTCCACCTCAATCCGAAAGTTTCTAAGCGGGTTGGATTTCAGCAGTTCAAGCGCCTGCGGGATCATCTGTTGATCTTCTGGACTCATCTGCGACGCAGCAGCATAGAGCAGAATTGTCTGCGGCTGGAAGTGCATGCAGATGACTTGCGCCTTGAGCCGGATTAGCTCGCTCGCAAACACGGCGACATCTTCCTGCATTGAACGCAGACGCAGCCCAGCGTATTGCCCCTTGATCTGTTGAGCGGTCGCGGTTTCGGATGCTGCGGTCTGGCCTCTGATAATGTCGCTGATGCCAGTGAGTTCGTAGATTTGACTCTTGATGTCATCGCGTGCGCGGTAGCAGCTCAGCAGAGCATTCGCCAGCATGTCGATCGGCAGGATGTCGATGCTGCCCTTTAGCCCGCCCTTTTCAGAGAAGGCCATCCATTTGTCGACAGGGATCAGGTCGTTGTTTCCGGCCTCATCCATTATTCGCTGAAGCGCTGGCTGGCTGGCATCGAAAACGCCGCGCACCTTTAAGGCTCGCACCAGCCCATCAATTCGATCAGACAGGATATCAAGCTCGTTGGCCTGGTCCTGGTAAATTGCAAAGTCAGGCACCGGTACCAATGTGTCGCTCGTGGTCGTGCTGTAGAGCGGCGTGGCGCAAGGGAAAAACTGATCCAGCCCAAGCGGATCGTCGCGCTCGTCGATGAGCGTCGGGTGATTTTTCGAAAGCCAGTACACCTTTCCAGATGATTTGTCCCACAGCTCGCAGATTTTCGCTCGAGTGCGCTCTTTGGTCCTCTGTCCAGAGGACGCCCTAGTTCCGGCGCCAGAATCAAGAGGGATCGACTTCGCCATTTTTTCGCCGAATCGCTCGATCAGTGCGTCCTCTTCCATGTACACCCATCGCCAAACACAGGTCACTTCTTCCCATGTGCGAGCGACACTGTGTCCGAAATCCTTCCAGTGCACGTAATCTGTGGGGGCGCATTCGTACTCCACCTCTTCTTCCGGCTCGGTTTCGCCTGCGGTGTAGTCTTGGCCTTCGGCTGCCTCACTCTCAACGTCTTCTGTGATTTGCAAGCCGTCCTCTGGCGTGTCGAGCTGCCGCACATGAGGCTCGTAACGCACCCACGCCACCCCACGGCCACCGAGAAACCTGTCCTCAACGGCATGCTTCATCGTCGCTCGAAAATCAGGGTAATGCTCAATCTCGAAATCTAGCGCACGCTCGATTAGCTGACCGGCCACCCGCCCGATAGGGTCGTTATCTCCAAAGCGGCGTTGTGCGACGGCCTTCGGCAGCTTTGCGTAGACAGCAGGGATCAGCGTTTGGACATTCGCCCACAGGATATTGAATTTTGCGGTGGTGTCGTTTGAGCTTTGGCTGCGGTTATCGTCGCGGTAGCGCTTTATGATTTTCGTGGTTCGCGCTTCCCACTTTTTGAATTCATTATCGTACTGGCTGATCACATTCAGCCATTTATCGACGCCGGTGCTGGTCGGTTCCATTTATTTGCGGCCCCTAATATCCATATGTTTTCGCGCTGCGATTTGCTGTAGCCATGTCATCTCGCTCGGGTGGTATAGTTACGGGCCAACTGGAGAATCCAATGCCTAGGAACGAAGAAGACGCAATTGGCTACGAATTCATCAATGGTGAATTTACGTGGGTTTACGACTTCACCCCGGATATCGAAGCGCGATTCTATGCCGCTGGCGAGATTGGCCCCGAAGGCATGACTATATGCCACTCTGATCCTCTCCCGGAATAGATGTGGCGTAGGCAGCGCCAAGGAAGGCGGCTGCCACTGCCGGCACAAGTCCTCCCTTCTTAACTGCTGCCTCTAGCCTCCCTACCCACCCTGGACCTTCAGCGACAATTGCCCGGAGTCGTTGCAGATCAGCTCGGATCGTAGTGGCAAACTGCTTCGCCAGGGACTCGTCTCTAGCAATGTAGTTCTGTGCGTTCTCAGCGATGAATGGGTTGTTGTCGAAAGCCTTGCGCATCTCAGGCGTTATGTTGATTTTCCGTAGAATTTCCTTCGACACCTCGCCCGATCCTTCGCCAGCCATCCACGCATTGATTCGCGTTCCGTCAGGCTGTATCACGTCAGTAAGGTCCGAATAAACCGCATCAACATGCGCTCTTTGCCCCTGTCCTGCATCCGGCAAGACATCGCGAACCGCTAGTGCTAGAGCCTTGACCTGCTTCGGCTTCATCTCATCGGGGGGCGGCCAGAACCGTGTGCCGGTAACGCCGCGCCCTGTGTCAACCACATCATCCAACCCGTACTTGCTGAGCGCGTTCCTAGTTTTCTTTAGTTCGCTCTTGGTTAGCTTGCGGTCCATAGGTATGCGTAGGCTGTTCTGGTCCATCGGGCGGCCTCCACCGAGCACCATATGCCCTGCGCCAGCATCCTGTCCACTAAGGCCAGCACGGAACGTCTCAGAGGCATCCACCATAGCCCTGTCTCCGGGCTGCATCCGCTTCACACCTGGACGAGTCCCTACAGGCCCGAACAGCCCTTCCGGCAGGTTGTAGGCGATCGGATCGATAGTCTCGATGCCTGCTAATGGCCGAGCCACCTCACCAGGGTTCATCTCAAGTGGCCCTGTTGTCGGCTGGTAGATGCCCTGCGACTGCACTGTCGGGCGCACCCTGGCAGCGATTCCTGTGTCGTTGTACTGCAAGCCAGAGTAGATTGAATCGCGCCCGCCTGGGGCTGTTGCGAATGTGCTTTTAGGGTCAGCGTGGATTGCCTCCTTAACCTTATCAGACGCCCCGGTCAGTCCAGGCAAGTGTCCAGTGCCTGGGCCAGGAAAAGTCTCATAAGTCGCGTTAACGGTATGCTTGTCAAAGAAGTCAGCAATGGTTCGGTTGGCGTCCTGGAATGCCATCTCACGAGCAACATCCTCAACCGCCTCCGGGCTAAGGTCGTTGACTTGGTGGTACTTCATTTGTTCTAGTGCGCGCTTCCGGTAGGCGGTCCCCTTACCGAACAGATCATCAGCTTTCTGGCGCACCCACGGCGCTGCCTGGAGCTTCTCGCCGGTCCAATCGGAGCGACCACCTAGGCTGATTCTATTGGCTCGGTCGACCGCCAGCGCAGTCTCGTGATCCATAAAGGCATGCTGGGCCTTGTTCAAGCCCCCAGTTTGCTGAATTCCACTAGGCTCGGTGTATTGCCATGCTCTAGCGAATCTGAAGTCATTGACGCCTGTGGCGGTATCCTTGCTGGTGGTCTGCGGGTTAATCTTGTTGGCGTAGACGCCCGTCTTTGGCCCAAGCCAGTACTTGGACACATCGTTCGCGTCGGCAGCATCGTTGTGCGCCTTGTGGGGGCCTGGGCGACCAGACTTGACTCGAAAGCCGGTGAGCGTGCCATTGTTCTCGACCAGGGCGAAGTTTAGCTCGGCGCCTGGAGACACCCCGGCGGACCACATGCCTTCCTGCGATGCCATCCACTTGTTGAACAGTTTATTGCCGCCGGTCACATCATCCATGCCAGCCCTGTAACGGTCGTACCAATCTGCGCCGCGCGGGTCGCGCGCAATGAAGTCATCAAATAGCGTTCTCACTGACTCCATGTCCTTGTAAGACTTTACGTCTCGTGGGCCTCCGATGTAATAGCCTTCAGCTCCTGCGTTCGATAGGTTCAAGTGTGGTTCTTTTCGTGCAATGTCAATCGCGTCGGCTGTGGGAATGTCGCGGAGTGACTGTAGCGCATTCTTCTTCGGGGGCTTTCCTCCGCCTAGCTTCGCGGTTGCTTGCAGGATTGCCTCATCGGTGTGGTCTGCTGCCTTCATCGTCTTGGCTAAGGCAACAGCGCTGGCACCAATACCCGAGTCGGCCCCAGCCTTCTGCGCTTTAAGTGCGGAGAGAAGAGCCGCAGTGCTTCCAGGCTTGTCGGCCAGTTTTTTGATGACACCACCCAGCGCCCCAATGCCAATACCGGCTTTCGAGCCTGTGCCTAGAAGGTTAGATGGATCGGCGGCGAGGCTTGCCAAAGTTGCACCAGCCGCTTGGTTCATTACCCGGTTGCCGCCCCCTATGCGCGGACCAAGCTCGAAACCGCCGGAAATCGCCTTGTCGCCAACATACGTCGAC
>TARA_R110000765_G_scaffold93225_7_pt1 | contig 24710 bp, 33 predicted proteins | sample TARA_R110000765 | Tara Oceans TARA_R110000765 (sample SAMEA4398168) | marine metagenome | biome: Polar Biome; feature: [MES] marine water layer (ENVO:01000295) within the mesopelagic zone...; material: water (ENVO:00002006), including particulate matter (ENVO:01000060) such as...... | reverse complement strand
AAAATTGATTCTATGAACTGTACTTATGACTACGAGTTTGAAGCAATCAAGGTTTCCGTGTTGAACTTTAATGAATATTTTGCAAACACAAATACTATGAAGGACAATAGTAATGATGCTTCCAATAAAGAGACTGACTAGGACAGCCACGACACCAACAAAGGCAAACGAATCCGATGCTGGATTTGACTTGTATGCAGACGAAAACATCATATTAAAAACTGGCGAAACATCGTTAGTAAGTACTGGTGTTTCTATGGCTATACCTGTAGGCAATGTTGGGCTTATCTGGGACAGGTCTTCTATGGGTGTAAAGGGCATCCATAGATTTGCCGGTGTCATTGATTCTGGATATAGGGGAGAGGTAAAGGTTTGCCTTCACAACGCCTCCAAGGATGATTACAGGATAGAGTGTGGAAACAGGATTGCACAAATCCTGATTCAGTCAATTACACAAATAGAGCTAAAAGAGGTAACCGACCTTGACAATACAGAAAGAGGCGGTGAGGGCTTTGGCAGTTCAGGTAAGTAGCAACCATGAGAAAAGAAGCTAAGTATTTAAAAGAAAAAGTTTCTTCAAAAAGAAAAAAGAAGCTAAGACCTAAAACAAATAATCAACAGTTGTATATCAACACCTTGTCCAAAGCAGATGTAACATTCTGCACGGGGCCTGCTGGTAGTGGCAAGACAGCAGTGTCAGTTGGTTTTGCTTGCGAACAATTAATAAACAACATCGTAGAAAAGATAATAATAACCAGACCCGTTATAGAGTCCGGTAAAGGTTTGGGGTTTCTACCCGGAACGTTTGATGAAAAGATTCACCCCTACATGGTTCCTATATTAGAAGAAATGCGGCTTTATTTAGGCAAAGCAGGTTTGGAAAAATATAGAGACTCGCGTATAATAGAAGTATGTCCACTGGAATACATGAGAGGGAGAAATTTCCATAACTCTTTTATGATTTTAGACGAAGCACAGAACGCCACACTTGAACAAATAAAAATGTTTATAACAAGAATAGGCAAAGACTCAAAAGCGGTAATAAATGGTGACGCCGACCAAAGTGACTTACCGTACAACTTAAGAGGTTCTTTGGAGGACTGCGTTGAATACCTATACGATGTTGAAGGCGTGGGAGTAGCAGAACTGGACGACTCTGACATTGTAAGACATAAGGTTATATCAAGTATACTCTCAAATTTTCCACCGCCCAGAAATTAATAGCAATGCCAATATACGAATATGAGTGTGATAATTGCGAACATTCATTTGAAATCACCCAATCCTTCGAACATAAAGAAAAGAAAAAATGTCCGGAATGTGGCAAGTTAAAGCTTTACAAAGTAATATCTGAGCCTATGATAATAATCAAGAACAATAACACTATAGGCTCTGCCGCCGAAAGAAACACCAAGATGATGGGCAGAACTAAAGTTCAGGAGCTAGACGGTAAAAGAAAAGAGAGTCAGGCCAAAGAGGATAAGCCTTGGTATGCCGACTCAGGCGGTGCTAGCAAGAAAGAGCTTAAGAAGATGACGAAATCAGAGAAAGCGAAATATATACTGACGGGTAAGAAACAATGAGAAAACTAGCACCCCATGCTGCCATTGTAAACATTCAGGTGATAACTAATATAAGTCCGCTTCTTATAACCGGCGAGGTTTCAGGGGACAACATATCCCCAGACGAACTTAAGCAATACGGCATGAAAATAAACAATATGTTTCAGGTCACAGGCAAAGACACTGTTGAATGTATGAAAAATCTAAAAAATAAAATGGATAAAATATCCAAGGTGTTAAGAGATGAATGATAGCGGAGAAGAGTTTGGAACACCAGAAGAATCTATTCATGAGTTTTATGGCGTTGATGGCCATGTTCAACTTAATGAGAAGAAGACTAGCCTAGCACACACGATAGGTCGAGGAGACAGACTGTATTACTTTGTAGCTTACTACAGAGGCAATGTTTACGACCCACACGGTGTGTATGCAAACAAGGTTAGGAGTAGAGAGATAACATCTAAAAAAACCACAAAGAAAACGTTTGACCTGTATATCAAATACCTGAATACTAGGAACCGTTCTTTTTTAACACTAGCAGATAGGAACTACGTAAATGGCTAAGAAAACCACACCCAAGACAACCACACTCAGCAATGTAGAAAAATTCTATATTGAAGAGCATGTGAATACAAACATTGAAGAATTAACAAAAGAGATTGGAAAAGCTCAAAGCCTAATCCAGAGCCTTGTTGACAAAATCAAAGAGAAGCAGTCTGCGGCCACAAAAGTTGACGACTTGATGGCAAGGAACGACAATGGTTCTGTTATCATGACCCAGAGCGCATCGTCACTTGCTGATGACAAACGTTCAAAGCCTAAATCTCCAATCAGCAGATACAACAACTCTATCCATAAGATTAAAGATGTGTAATGCTATATGTTTGCAAAGAGTACGATGACTATCTAGGTAAGTTTGCAGAGAAAAACGCCATCTGGTATGTAACTCTGTCTAATGGTGAGACCGTATACCAAGATGACGGGAGACCTAACGTAGAACCCTCTAGTGCTTGGGTTAGGCTCAAAGACTATTGTGGTGAAAACAATGTCTATATAGAAGAGATGTTTCTAAAATATCGCTCCAATGTAATTAAGACAGCCTCTAATGTTAAGGGCTATTATTTCTGCAAATCAGTTTCTGGACTGTTGTTTTCTGACGAAACCCGCCATTCATACGTTGTCGGAAGCGTTGACGGAGACAAGGTTTCCATCAGTTCTTGGAAGACTCCGGAGCTAACCCCAGAATTTTCTGAGATTCGACCTAGACCAGACTCCGATGAATGTATAATTGAGAGCAAGAGGATTATTGATGGTGGGCCTGTCACTGTACGGATGTCTGCACCTTTTAAAATGTCAATGTTGAACTGGTTGGGCGAAGATGGCAAAGAACAGGACGGACAAGAGTAAATACACATCACCATCTACGGGTGGTTTCTGTACACCCGCCCAATACGTTGCCGAGCTGATGTGTCAAAGACAGTCTGAAAAATCAAACGAGGGTTCTTTACCTCATAAGTTCTGGAACAAGAGCAAGTGGAAAGGTCGGTTTATCCACCAAGTAAAGCTTGCTCACGAAATAATAGAAGAGTTCGGAGACAGGGCTTTAGTGAAGGCTTTGCAGCAAGGCATGGGCAATAGGGTCTTTTCGTTAAGACACCCAAAAATAAAAGACCTTGTACGAATTGCTAAGAAAAAGCTAGAATCAGAGAAGTTGCAACAAAAAACACTAGACTTTGAAGACAACTCTAAGGCTAAACCAAAAAAGCCTTTCAAGAGCAAGAAAACAAACTGGAGAAAATTAGATGGCTAAAAAAAGAGTTGCTAGAAAAACAGAGTTCAAAGACGACACCACCCAAGACGTTGTTAAAAAATATGGCAATGTTATTCAAAGCGGACTGTCGGTCTTTGAAGAAACTAAGAACCTGCGGACAATACCTGTTAGCCCTGCTATAGACCTTGCTCTTGGTGGAGGCATCAAGGAGGGTAGCTGGGTAATATTTACAGGCGACCCAAAGTCTGGAAAAACCACCACTGCGTTACAATTCGGGGCAACTTGTCAAAAAGAAGAGTGGGGCGGCAGAACTGTAATTTACGTTAACGCTGAAGGTCGTCTAAAAACAATGAATCTTGAAGGCGTTGAAGGGCTTGATTTATCGCCAGAAAAGTTCAAGATAGTCCAGTCGCAGGATGAGCCACTATCCGCAGAGGAGTTTCTCTCCATTGCCGAACAGTACGTTCGGGAAGTTCCAGAATGTGTTGTTATCATAGATTCTATATCCTCCCTTATGCCAGAAAAAGAGCTTGCGGGAGAACTCACGGCATACACACGAGCGTCACTCCCAAGGTTACTTGGTTCATGGACAAAGAAATTGGCGACCGTAGTGCCAAGACAACGCTCTATTATTGTTATGATTACACACTTCATAGCTAACACCTCTGGTTATGGCAAGCATAAGATGTCTGATGGTGGAAACAAGATACGCTACCAAGTTGACACCCATATGGAAGTCAAGAAGGTTACTCCTTGGGAGGTTGCTGGAGAACAGATGGGTCAGATGCTTACTTGGAAAGTTGTGTGTTCTGGTGCTGGTGGATTTCCGGGTGGTGAAGCCGAAAGCTGGTTAAGATACGGGAAAGGAATTGACAACACTCAGGAGCTACTACATCAGGCAATGCAGATGGGTCTCATAGACAAGGGCGGTGGCGGTATGTATAGATGTGATTTCATACTGGACGAAAAAGAAAAGTGTGCTGACTGGTTTAAAGAGTTGGGGGTAGACACGGAAGACGAAGAAGCAATGCTAAAGGCGGTGAAGTTTAAAGGCCAAGAAAAGCTTTATATCTTCATTCAGGAAACACCAAAAATAGCAAAACTTCTAAGAGACATGCTTGGAGAAATGCTTTGAAAGCCTTTGGGTTTGACGGTAGAGAGCGTGTGTGGAATCTTTTTGGTAAGAAGCCTAAAAAGAATTCAAAACGTGACTGTTCTAAACTTCATGTAAGGACTAGAACTATACTACAGGAGCTGTTTCCAACATATAGGATTTTGGAAGAAGTTAAACTTCCGGGTTCTCAAACATCAACAAGGAAGTCTGTGTTGTATGTTGATTTTTTTATACAAGAAAAGAAGCTGGTGGTAGAAGCTAATGGTCGTCAACACTATGAGTTTGTCCCATTCTACCACAAAACAAAAAGAGACTTTTACAAATCAAGAGTTAGAGACAAAGACAAGCGAGAGTGGTGTGGTATCAACGGCTTGGACATGGTCTCTCTGAAATATACAGGTACTGATGATGAATGGCGAGAAGCGATTAACAGTAGATGAAAAACTGACTCAGTTTGAAAAGGTAGTTGACGATTATATACACGGTAACTACTTAGATGCTATTCAGTTTAATCCTGAATTTGAACAAGCTGTTTCATTAAATGATGACGAACTAAAGCAGTTAACGTCTGAAGAGACTCTTAACAAATCATATTTAGCATATTCATACGCAAACTATATGCAAGATGAATACAATAAGCATGTTGTTAGGCACAATTTTGCAACCGATGGAATCAGAAAAATAGTAACTGATGAGCTAGGCAGGTTTGACAAGTACACAAAGCACGAGACTAAAGAGCAAAGCATTGTTAATGAGAACAGTGTGGCTAACAGGCTGGATTTAATTAGAAGGCATGCCAAGGCACGTATGGACAGGATGGAAAATAGAATCAAAGACATACGTAGACTTGGTGACATACTAATAGAGTTAAGCAAAAGAAAGCAGTATTCATGAGTATCAAAGACACAGCAAAAGAACTCATTAAAAAAGGTATCGAGATTGGTGATAACGAACTAATCACGATGGCTAACGAGCTTTTAAAAAGCGTGACGGATTCGGAAGACATTCTAGATATTGAAACGGTGGGCTTGGAGGTTGAAAAGGAACCTGAAAAAGAGATTGATATCAGACCTGAGCCAGATTCTTTTATTTCTGCCATAAGAAGAGAGGACGACTCTAACCACCAACGTATTGCGAAAACTCAAAAAATTGACTTAGATGGCGACAGACACAACAAGTTTACTGACGACCTTTCAGAACACACTTCTGTCACAACTCCAGACATGCCACCAACCGCTAGGCATAGAAGACCGTTTAAGAAAGTGGAAGCCGTGTGTAGAAAATGTAACAAAACAGTTGAGACGCATCCCGCACACAAAAGAGAGTGGTTTGTGTGTGACGGATGTATCAAGAGGTAGACATGGTTTTAAATAATAATATGGCAGCTGAAAAAGCTGTACTGTCTGGAATGTGTCAACATGGAATGGACGCCTATATTGATATAGACGGTATGCTTTCCCCCGGCTCATTTACTAACGACCTGAACCAGATGGTGTTTAAGTGTCTGGAGCATGTATTCAATCATAGCGAAAGGGTCGATGTTTCATCAATTCTAGCGGCCGCTTCAGCACTTGGTTACTACGAAATATTAAACAGGAACGATGAACTATCGAGCGTTAAAGAGCTGTTTGATTCGCCAACAGAGTTGGTAAATGTGGTACACAACGCAAAGACGATTAAGAAGCTTGAGATGTCTAGAATGATTCAGTCTGTAGTTAAGGGTATTCATTCAAAACTAGCAGAAGTGACGGGTGAAGAAACCTTTACGGAAATACTCAGTATCGCCGAGACTCCAATAATGGAGCTGGATTCGATGCTTTCCAACGGAGAGGCGAACAGACCGATAGTTCTTGGGGAAGAGGTGGAAGAATATATTCAACACCTTATAGACAACCCGTCTAATATAGTTGGTATCAGTAGTGGGTTCACAAGGTTTGATTCTCTCATAGGTGGCGGCTTGCGTCGGGGCTGTATAGATTTTGTGTCTGCAAGACCCAAGGCAGGCAAGAGTATGTTTGCCGACAATGTTGCTGTGCATGTCTCAGAAGAGCTTGCCATACCCGTGTTGATGATTGATACAGAAATGGGTAAAGAAGACCACTACAATAGAGTGTTGGCAAACCTTAGTGGTGTACCCATAAACGAAATATCCAACGGGTCATTCAGTGAAGACCAAACGAAACACGAAAGAGTCAGTCAGGCTGTCGAGAGAATGAAGAAGATGCCGTTTCATTACGTGGGGGTGGCTGGCAAAAGCTTTGAAGAAATTATAGCCCTTATACGAAGATGGGTAGAAAAAAATGTTGGCATTGACGAGGAAGGTAGACGACAAGATTGCTTGGTTATATATGACTATCTTAAGCTTATGTCTTCCTCGGACTTGGGAAACAATGCACCAGAATGGCTTGTGCTAGGAAGCCAGATTATGGAGTTGCACGCACTGTGTGTCAAGCAGGACTTTGCTTGTCTGACATTTGGCCAGCTTAACCGAGATGGAATAACTAGAGAAGACGCTGGTGTTATTAGTGGTTCAGACAGGATTCTCTGGAATTGTGCTAGCTTCTCAATATTTAAAACAAAAAGTGTTGACGAGATAGCGGAAGACGGCCCAGAGGGTGGTAATCGAAAACTTTTACCTATAGAATCTAGACATGGGCCGGGAATGGAAAACGGTAGCTATATCAACATGAACATGATGGGACACATTGGTAGGTTGAGAGAAGGTTTGACAAGAGACGAGCTTTCGGAAGCAAGAATAGTTGGTATTCAAGGATTTGAAATTGATGAATCAGAAGATTCCTAAACAGAAGATTGATGCTATATGTCACGAGTTGTCTGAGAGAGTGGAAGACCTTCTTGACCACTTGGGTTTGGAATATAGTTTTCAGGACAATTATGTGTGTATGCCATGTCCAATACACGGTGGTGATAACCCAACGGGTTGTGCAGTATATGTTGATGGTGATGCGGCTAAAGGAAACTGGTATTGTTGGACACACCAGTGTCATGAAGAATACTTTTCAACCCTTTTAGGATTCATAAGGGGTTGTCTTGAATCAGAAGCTGACGAGAAGGTCTCTTTCAACAAGGTGATAGACTTTGCTTTAAATTTCCTAGAGTCTTCTATGGAAAACATAAAAGAAAAGAAACCTGTTTCCAGTACTGATAGACGAACTAACGTAATAGCTAGACTGGAAAAGTCACAAGCTGAACCTTCAAAGAAGATAACCAGAAAACTGGTCAGGCAAAATTTAAAGATACCAGCAGAATACTACGTAAACAGAGGATACAAGAAAGAAACCCTCGATAAGTTCGACGTGGGAATTTCTAAGAATCAAGGAAAGGCAATGTCTGGAAGGGCTGTCGTTCCTGTCTATGATGACAGCTATGAGTTTATGGTTGGGTGTGCCGGTAGAGAAATTAGAGAAGAAAGCAGGGCCAAGTGGGTAAACAGCAAGGGGTTTAATTCAGGACTCAATCTTTATGGGTATTGGTTTGCTAAAGACAAGATAAAAGAAACAGGAACTGTTATAATAGTAGAGGGTCAGGGTGACGTATGGAGGCTTTACGAAGCTGGTATAACCAACTGCGTTGGAATTTTTGGGTGCAACATCACAGATGCTCAAATAATAAAATTGGAATACTCGGGAGCTTTGAACATAATTGTGTTACTAGATACCGACGAAGCTGGAATAAAAGGTAGAGAAAAAATAAAACAAAAATGTGGAGATTTATACAATCTGCATTTTCCAGAAATTAAATCCAGTAAAGATGTCGGAGAGATGAGTGTTGAGGAAATACAGGAATTACTTGTTCCACAAATAAATGAATTTCAACTGACATTTAATAAACCATAAGGAAATAAAAATGCAAAAACAAGACTATAAGACTAAGGCTGTAGAATATCTTTATAATAAAGCAAAAACTGACATGTCTAAAGCAGAGCTGTCTCTTAATCTTTTGCTTAACAACGGTGTAGGAATTGGCGACCACTCAACTGGCGATTTTTACAAAAACCTAGACGAAGCTCTTGACATTCTTGTTGACGCAAAAGACAGGCTAGAGATATTAGAAGAGCGTTACCCCAGAGGTTAATATGTTTAAAATGAAGCATCATAAGGAATTGATTTAATGACAAACATAATTGCTTTTGCTGGTGTTAAGCAAAGTGGAAAGACTACGTGTTCCAACTTCGTTCACGGGTTGCAGCTAGTCAGAAATGATGCAATTGAGAACTTTGGGATTAATGACAAAAACGAGCTTATCGTGTTTAAAGACTCCGAGTCTGGCGTACTAGACCTTACAAGGACAGATGACGAATTCCTTGACTATGTTGTTGGAAACGTGTGGCCTTTTGTGAAGCTGTATAACTTTGCGGACTCACTTAAGTATACGTGCATGAATCTTTTTGGGTTAACAAAAGAGCAGTGTTTTGGAAGCGACAAGGAAAAGAATAAGAAAATCGGACTCCTGTGGGAGAACATGCCGGACAATGTTGAGGTAAAATTTGACGATGAATATTATGACCTAGTGCCTGAGAAAAAGGGTAAAATGACCGCTAGGGAATTCATGCAGCATTTTGGAACCGACATCTGTAGGAAGATGAGGTTAGATGTTTGGACTTCTGAATGTCTCAATAGAATCAAAGAAGAGCAAACAGAAATGGCTGTCATTGGAGATTGTAGATTTCCTAATGAGGTAGAGGCCATTCAAAAATCTGGCGGTAAAGTTATTAGGCTTACAAGGTCTGTTCATGTAGACACGCACGACAGCGAGACATCTTTAGACAAAGAGAAATATGATTGGGACAACTTTGATGCGGTCGTTGACAATTCGAACTGCACAATTAAAGAGACCAATGAAAAGATACAAAACTTACTTGATAAATGGAGATGGTAAATGTTAGTCACGTATGTTCGAAGCTCTAGCTACAACAACTATTCTTACTGTCAGATGCAGTACTACATGACGTATGTCCTTGGACACCAGACTGTTTCTGGCAAAAAGGCACAGTTGGGAACCATTGTTCACAAAGTTATGGAATGTTTAGCGAGGTGCAAAGAAGCTCTCCAAAACAAAAAAAGAACTACAGTGGATGACGCCCTAGGAAAACTTCCGGTTTCTAAGAAGAAGTTGTACAGCAAGGACTTTGTCAATGACTTGCTAGACCAAAGCTTTGAATACTACACCTCAACCTGTGTTCACGACTATACGGAAGGTGACAAAAAGACTTGTAGAAAATGGGTCTGGATGGCTATTGAATACAACGGTGGGCAATTTGACCCTCGTGAAAGAAAAATTGTTGCACCTGAGCCACATTTTGACATAGAAATAGATAGACCGTGGGCCAAATTTGATTATACTTTACCTAGTGGAGAAAAAGTTACTGGCAACTTGGCCATTAAAGGCACAATTGACCTCGTGACAGAAGTTGCCGACGGCGTAATAGAAGTTGTTGACTGGAAAACTGGCAAAAGAGTTGACTGGGCAACAGGAGAAGAGAAGGATTATGAAAAGCTTTCAACTGACCCTCAGCTTCTTTTGTATTACTACGCCATATCGAAACTGTTTCCCCAATACGAACAAGCAATAATGTCCATCTTTTATATTAGAGATGGAGGACCGTTTAGTCTGTGTTACGACATATCCGACCAAGAATACTTTTTGGATAAACTCAAAACCAGATTTTTACAAATTAAAAACAACATGTCTCCCAAGCCGATATCGTACACACAAACGCACTGGAAGTGCAAAAGACTGTGTGATTATGCAAAGAAAGACTGGGGAGACTCTGGCAAGAGCATGTGCGGATATGTTCATGATATGCTGAAGAAAGACGGCATTGAAAAGACCACCGCAGAATGCACTAAGGAGGGTTTCCAAATTGGATACTACGAAGCGCCCGGATGATTGGGTTCCTCTACACCTGCATACGCACTACAGTCTGCTCGATGGTCTGTCACACCCGAAACAGGTTGCTGAGAGATGCGTTGAGCTTGGATACTCCACATGTGCAATAACAGACCACGGCACAATATCGGGAGCAGTTGCGTTTACCAAGGCAATGAAGGACGTTGCAATCAAACCCATACTTGGTTGTGAATTCTATATTACGTCGGATGTGTCTATCAAGGACAAGGAACACAGGTCACTTAGCCACCTTGTTGTTCTTGCTAAAAACCAAAATGGTTGGCTTGGACTGATTGAAGCTACTTCAGCAAGTAACGAACCAGAAAACTATTACTTCAAACCAAGACTTGACCTAAAATCCCTTTCTGAATACGCACAGGGCAACCTAGTAGCTTTCAGTGGCCATCTTGGTAGCGATTTAGCAAACATACTCTTCACAGACTGGAGAGCGGCCTACAACGCCTCTACTGAAACAGGGGTCAAATCTTATATTCGTAAAGACTGGGTAGAACAGGCAACAAGGGTTGTTCGTGAACACCAGTCTGTCTTTGGGGAAGAGAACTTTTTTATTGAGATTCAACTCATCGACCAAGAGAATTCCCCAGCTGCCAAGATAGTTGGCGAGGGCTTGAGATACATAGCTAGACTGCTCGATGTAGCCCCTGTAGCCACGGCTGATTCACACTATCCTCGCAAAGAAGACGCTAGAGACCAGAGGGTTTTGCTGTGTGCAGCGATGAAGACGACGTATAAAAAGATGGAGCAAAAAATACAGGCTGGCGAGAATGTCAGTCTCTCTGGGTTTTTTAAATCATTTAATTACCACATACCGTCACCGGAAGAAATCAAGGCCATACATACAGAAGAAGAGGTTGCAAATGCAATAAAGATAGCTGACATGTGTGAAGAATACGAGATACTAGGGGAGCCAATGCTTCCAAATTTCCCATGCCCAGATGGTTACACTGAAGATGAATATCTTAGAGAGCTGTGTCGTGCGGGATGGAAAGAAAAACTCATTGAAGAAGGCGTGGTCAACAAGGACAGTCAAGACGAGACAACCAAAAAATATCTAGACAGAATAAAATCTGAGCTAGATGTAATTAGCGGAGCCAATCTAGCTGGGTACTTTCTCATTGTTAAAGATATAGTAGATAGTGTTTCTAACAAGGGGTGGCTTCCGGGACCCGGACGAGGAAGTGCGGCCGGTTGTTTGATATCGTATTTGGTTGGCATAACACAAGTAGACCCAGTTAAGTATGGATTAATCTTTGAACGCTTCTATAACGCTGGACGCAATACTGGTGGGAGAGTTTCTCTTCCGGATATTGATATTGACGTTCCGGCATCTAAGAGAGACGAAGTAATTGGGTATATCAAGAAGCGATACGGAGAAGGTCGTGTTGGACAGATGATTACCTTTGGGCGACTGCAAGGCCGTAGTGCCTTAAAAGAAGTTCTGAGAGTTCACGACGCATGCTCATACGACGAGATGAATCGCATAACAAAGTCTCTACCGCACGAAGCTGACATATCAGACCAGCTTCAAGAAATGGAAGAGCCATCAGTTATTAGATGGACTTTACATCATCAGCCAGAGCAGCTAAAAGATTATTGTCAGTTAGATGAAAACGATAATCTAATTGGTTCCTATGCAAAATACTTTGAGCAGGCAATGAGGATTGAAGGCACTTATAAATCTCAGGGAAAACATGCTGCTGGTGTTGTGATATCTCTAGAGGAACTAAGCAAAGTCTGTCCCATGGTAAAAGAAACAAATGGCTCAGCTAAAATAGCTGGGTTGGAAATGACAGACCTCGAATCCATGGGGCATGTCAAGTTTGATATACTAGGTGTCAATCTTTTAGATAAAATGATGGGTATACAGAGAGACATAGAAAATGGCGTTTGAGCAAGATAAAAAGACAGGAGATGTTGGTGAAGATGTTTCCTTGGCAATGTTTAGAAATGCTGACATTTATTGCGAGAAGAATGACGACATGTCTACTAGGTACGAGTTTGACCTAGACTGCGATACATTTAAGTGTGAAGTCAAGACAGACATGATGTCCATAAAAACAGGCAACCTTGCTATAGAGGTGGAAAACTGTGGCTATGGAACACCTAGCGGGCTGGCGGCAACAAAGTCAGAGGTGTGGGTTGAAGTACTCCCAACCAGCTCTGCCAGTATCGACCCAAACAGCCCAGACACTTACGAAATTTGGATTGCTGACACAGAAGAGCTAAAATCATATATGAGAGCCAACAAGCCTGACAAGAAATTCACAGGAGCTGGAGACGGGAACGCTCTGATATGGCTCTACAAAAAGTTGGTAATCCTGACGGCAGTATTTACAAGGGTTGATAATGCAACCCCTGAAGAATTGAATGGTAAGATTTATAAAATTTTGAAAGGCTAGTAATGGCACTTAACACTAGAGACATAATTGTCTTTGATTTTGAAACAGGTTCTAGAAACCCCCTAAAAACACAGCCCACACAAATTGCGGCGGTGGTGATACACGGGAAAAGTCTTAAGCTCAAGGAGGGTGGAATATTCAATTCCGAAATGAAGCCTATTCTTGATGACGAAGAGGCTATCGCAGCAGGGCTTGACCCAGTTGAAGACGAAGCCTTAGACATCACCCGCAAAACCCGAAAGGCCTTAGCCAAGGCTCCAACGCCTAAGTATGTATGGAGAAAGTTTGGTAAATTTTGTGCCATGCATAACTGGAAAGGAACCTCTTGGTTTAATCCTATTGCTGCGGGTTACAATATCAACCACTTTGACCTGCCTATAGCAGAGCGTATGTGTCAAATGTACGGCCCTGTAGACAAGAAGTCTGGAAGACAAGACATATTCCACAAGATATACAAGATTGACTTAATGGATACCGTATACATGTGGATGGAAAGCAACCCTAGTGTTCATTCTATTAGCATGGACTCAATGAGAGACATGTTGGGCATGTCTAAAGAGAACGCCCACGATGCTTTACAGGATGTCAAAGACACGGCGAACATATTGATTAAGTTTATGAAGCTACACAGAGAGCTATCACCGAAAGTAAAATTTGAAAAGGCGTTTGCTAACAAAAATGACCTCTACATTTAATCCAAGAAAATTAGAATTCAGTTGCAACCTAACTTGGGATTTGATATGCGAAGGCAGAACCAAAGGTGTCTTTCAATTAGAAAGTAATCTTGGTAGGTCTTGGGCAAAAAGAGCTAGACCAAGAAACATGGAAGAGCTAGCTGCTTTGATTTCCATTATTAGGCCGGGAACATTGAAAGCCATTCAAGATGGCAAGTCGATGACTCAGCACTACGTTGACCGTAAGAACGGTACTGACGAGATTACATATTTGCATGAATCTTTGAAGTCAATACTTCAGTCAACGCAGGGTGTACTTGTATACCAAGAGCAGGCTATGAAGATTGCTCAACAGCTTGCTGGTTTCGACCTTCAAGAAGCCGACAGCTTGAGAAAGGCTATCGGAAAAAAGAAGGCTGACCTTATGTCAGAAATCAAGACCCGGTTTATCAAAGGTGCTGAAGATGAGGCCATTGTTTCTAAAGAAGCGGCAGAAGAGATATTCTCATGGATTGAGAAGTCTTCTAGGTATCTTTTTAACAAGTCTCATGCTATTTCCTATGCTATTTGTGCTTATTGGAGTGCTTACGCTAAAGCACATTTTCCACTGGAGTTTTACAAAAGCTACCTATATCATTCGGAGGGTAAGCAAGATTCTCAGCAAGAAGTCAGAGAATTGATATCCGACGCAAAAGTGAATAACATAGGTGTGTTTCCACCAAGCTTTCAGAACCCCTGCGACAAATTTTCTATACATGAAGAACATATCAACTTTGGTTTTCAAGATGTGAAATACATCGGTGCCAACCAAATTGTCAAGATAAATAAAGCTATGGAAGATTGTAGTGACGCATTGTCAAGAACCGTTGGGGAACTCACTTGGTATGAATTTCTAATACACATAACTGACAAAATAGGAAAAACAATTTCTACAGCATTAATATCTGTCGGAGCCGTTGGTTATACAGGTGTGGCTAGAGCTAAAATGCTTTATGAGTTAGAGACATGGAGGTCTTTGACCATGAAGGAAAAGGATTGGGTGAGAGAAAATTGTCGTGATTGCAAAGATTTGAACGAATGTTTAATCAAACTGATGCCGGTAAAGAAAGAGGGTGGTGGCACTTCAAACAAAAACAGGTCTGATGTTGTTGACAATCTAAACCGCCTTATAGAGAAACCTCCACACTCACTCAAAGACACTCCTCACTTTGTAGCCAGTAAAGAAGAGGAGTATTTGGGTGTCAGTATTACTTACTGCAAAATAGATGCTTGTGACGCAACATCTTCTGATACAATGTGTAAAGAGATACTTGAGGGCAAGAAAGGAAAAATGATTCTTGCTGTTGAAATAAAACGAGCTACTGAATGGAAGATAAAAAAGGGGAATTCCGCAGGTAAGAAGATGGCATTCTTGACAATAGAAGACAGAACCTGTGAACTAGATGACGTGGTTATATTTCCAGAATCTTGGGAAAAATACGCCTCCCTACTAACGGAAAACAATACAGTGATTATAAAAGGTGAGGCACAGCAAAATAAAGACGGTTTTGTGGTAGACAAGGTTTACCAAATTTAGTTTGCCATTAAAGCATTGTGGTTTTATAATAATATGGAAAAAGACAACTTCAGTACAATAAGAAATTATTGTGTAGAAAACGGTTATTATGTAAGCGTTCATAAGGACGAGAACATAAATGGCTGTACTGCAATATTTCCCGAAACAAACATATACAATGCGTGTGTCAGTGGATGCATAACGTTCTATGAGTTGTCGGATTTAGGAATTGAGTATTATTGTTCGTACCATGACGGCGGAACAAAGATGTCACAAATGGAGTGTCCCGATTATTCCAAAAGAATATTGGTTTTTCACGACATACTAAAAAAGACTTTTGCACTGGGAATGTCTCCCAAGCTAGTGATTTGTTACGACGAACACAACAATACTTTGAAAGACGAGGGCTTTATAAATTGTTTAAACCCTCCTCCTGAAGCAGATGAAGAGTTAGAAAATTCTTTTGTAGACATTTTTTATAGATTTTTGTCTGACCCTGATAAAGACTATTCAAGCTTGGCCAGAATGAATAATGTTGAACAGGGATACAATTTGTTAAAACTACCCTTTTTAAAACAGGACATTGAATAATGAACTCATGCTCATTTGTAGGACGGTTGGTAAGAGACCCTAAACTCGTAGAGTTAGACAGGACGCATGTAGTCGAATTCTGTTTGGCCGTAAACGAATATCGTCGGTTAAAAGACGGAAGCAAGGCCAAGCAGGTTGATTATTTTGATTTCGAAGCTTGGGATAGCGGAGCAAAAGCCATTGCCAAACATTGTAAAGAGGGTGATGAGCTAGCCGTGTCGGCAACAGCAAGGCAGTTTTGTTGGAATGATGATGACGGTAAAAGAATGTCCAAAGTAAAGTTCAGAGTCAGCAATTTTAATCTATTCCCAAAACACGAAGAAGATTTTAATGAAAAACAAGTTGCTGGATAAAGAATCAAAACTGATAGAGGAACACAGAGAGCTGGTGATATCAGAGGTAATGGAAGTCGTCAACAGCAAGTCTGACTTGGAAGACTATATTCAGGTCGGGTTTATTGGTTTAATAAAGGCGTACAGAAAGTTTGACCCAGAAAAAGGGTGTTTTGAAAATTATGCCAAGGTCTGTGTTAGAAACGAAGTAATGGTGGCGTTGAAGAAAAAAGTAAAGAACACAGTATATCATAAAAAATCAGACAAGTCAGACATTGTAGTTTGGGAGGTTGTTCCAGATTCTTTAAGTGACACAGAGAAGATAGTCATCAAAATGAGGTGTCAAAATTACACAAATAAAGAAATCGCAGAAATGCTGTGTTTAACAAAGACCTATGTAAAACAAGTGTATGCAAACTGTATAAAAAAGCTAAGAAGTGCTAATGAATAAAAAACGCATATTATTTTGTAACGAAGCATCTTTTCTAAACACTGGGTATTCTGTGTATGGCAGAGAGGTCATTAGTAGATTATTCAATACTGGCAAATATGAAATAGCTGAGTTGGCAATCTATGCCCCTGCTCAAGATGCTAGACTTCAAAATATACCGTGGAAGGCCTATCCGAACCATCCAAATGTAGCAATAGAAGAAGAGGTTAACCAGTTCAACTCTTCGGTCACAAACGCTTTTGGGGAGTGGCGGTTCGAAGAAGTGTGTCTAGATTTTCAACCAGACATAGTTGTTGATATCAGGGACTACTGGATGATGGAGTTTGTAGAACGCTCTCCTATGCGAAGAATGTTTCATTGGGCAATCATGCCAACAGTTGACGCCGCTCCTCAGAACGAACAGTGGCTGGCAACCTTTTCTGGTGCGGATTCGGTATTTGCGTATTCCGAATTTGGCAGAGACGTCCTTGAAAAGGAAACGGGTGGAGATATTAACTCTGTTGAGATTACGCCTCCAGCAGCAGCAGACTGCTTTAAACCCGTCCCAGATAAGTCTGAACATAAAAATAAGATGGGTATGGATACAGATTGTATTATTGTGGGAACAGTAATGCGAAACCAGAGAAGAAAACTATACCCAGACCTGTTTGCTACGTTTAAGAAACTGCTAGAAGAGACGGGCAAGACAAATCTGTTTCTTTATTGCCACACAAGTTACCCAGATATTGGGTGGGATTTGCCGAGATTGCTTAATGAGCATGGGTTAACACACAAAGTTCTCTTTACTTACGGGTGTTCTAAGTGTGAGTCTGTTTATCCGTCATTCTTTGAAGACGCCGTAACAGTATGTCCCTCTTGCAAAAACCTGTCCTCGAAGCCGTCAAGTGTTCACTCGAATATACCAGACAATGTTCTTGCCTCAATCTACAACACTTTTGATGTGTATGTTCAGTACGCAAACAGTGAAGGGTTTGGGATGCCTCAGGTTGAAGCTGCGGCCTGCGGTGTGCCTGTCATGAGCGTAGACTACTCAGCAATGAGCAGTGTGGTCAGAAACATTGGGGGAACACCCATCAAGGTTAAGGCTTTATACAAAGAGATGGAAACAGGCTGCATGAGAGCCATTCCAGACAACGACCACTTGCTGGAAGAGCTAAAGAATTTTGTCAACAAGCCTGCCGCAATGAGAATGCGAGACGGAAACGTCGCCAGAAGTGAATGTGAGTCAAACTATAATTGGGACGCGACCGCCAGTAAATGGGAAAAGCTATTTGATTCGGTAGATGTAAAACCAAGAAACGAAACTTGGGAGTCTAATCCTAGAATTATGAATCCTCCATCCGAAGTCCCTGCATATTTAGGCAACGTAGAATATGTAGACTGGTTATTTGTAAACGTATTAGGACAGCCAGAGAAAATTGGTTCGTACATGTATTCCAGAATACTTCAAGATTTAAAGAACTGCATGTATGTAGACGGCATGGGTGGGTTTTATTGCAATGAAGATTCGTGGTCTCAGGTTAGACCGGACTGGAAGAAGTTTGACAAAGAGACTGCGTATCACAAAATTGTCGAGATTGTAGAGAAACATAACTACTGGGAGAAGGTTAGATGTGGCGTTATATCTACCGAGAGACCCCGTTGGATGCAGGGAGAATAACATGGAAGGTTGGAGATACGCACTGTCTGAATATTCTTATTCGGACTACTCTGATTACACAGACGTGTATGAATTTGGAGTTTATACGGGAGCGTCACTCAATTGGATTAATGCGGCTGTTGATAAGTCGAATTACTACGGCAGAAGAGATATCAGAAAAATCTTTGGGTTTGATTCTTTTTGTGGGCTTCCTCCAGAGACTGAAGACGAGAGGGTAGAGGCGATTTCTAACGGTGATGAATTCCAATGGAAAGCTGGAGACTTTAATTCACAGGAGCATTTTAACACAGACAGCATTGAAGCAACCATGAAGTCTGTTAGAGACTTTGTAGAACCAAATCTGGATGAAAAAACTTGCCTAGAATTAATTCCGGGATATTTCTCTGATTCCTTGTCGGACGACATTGTTGAAAAGTACGACATGAAACCGGCCTGCTATGTAGATTTAGACGCAGACCTATATTCGTCAACAATTGACGCCTTAGATTTCATGTTTAGAAACAAACTGATTCGAGTAGGAACACTTATTGGCTATGACGACTGGGGCGGAACTCCTAAGTGGAAAGAGCTAGAAGACGGTGTTAGTAAAGCCCATTTAGAAATAATGCATAAGTACGGTGTTAAACTAGATATGTTAAGAATATTTGGGCAAGCGTATCCTCATGTCCACACAATATTTCTTGTAAGGTCAATTAGATGAAGATTCTATATATAGGACATTACAGAGAAGGTACTGGTTGGGGCAACGCCGCAATTGAATACATTCTTGCCATGCACTCAGCTGGCCTTGACGTGGTGTGTAGAGCCATAAAGCTGAATGATGTAGACCCCGAAGTTCCTGCTCTAATAGATGAATTAGAAGCCAAAAGCATTAAGGGTTGCGATGTTTGCATACAGCACGTTCTTCCTCACATGATAGATTACAATGGTAAATTTGATAAGAATATAGCGTTGTACGCAACAGAAACCAGCAATTTTAAGAAAACCACATGGGCCGAAAAAATAAACACAATGGACGAAGCTTGGGTAATCAATCAAGAAATGGTTGAAGTATCTAGGGCAAGCGATGTCAGCATACCCATCAAGGTAGTTCCGCACGCTTGTAGCATGTCTAAATATGAAAGAAGTTATCCAAGACTAGAACTACCAACAGAAGACAAGTTTACGTTTTATTTTATTGGTGAAGTTATTAGGAGAAAGAACCTAGTAGCCTTACTAAAAGCATTTCATCTAGTGTTTGACTCTTCGGAACCCGTTTCACTAGTCATTAAAACAAACAAATCCGGAATGTCTCCAGAAGAATGTCAGGGTCACGTTTTGGAGATGTGTGACACGGTAAAGAACAACCTGAAGCTACACAGTAAAATAGAGGACTACAGTAGAGAAATAATAATCACCCAAAGGTTAACCGAGGAACAGATGTGTTCCCTTCATCAGCATTGCGACTGCTTTGTTATGCCAAGCTTTGGCGAGGCTTGGTGTATTCCAGCGTTTGACGCAATGGGATTTGGAAATACGCCAATATGCTCTAACTCTGGCGGCATGTCAGACTTTGTGGGGAAATCAGGATTCTTGGTTGATGGAGCTTGGGAGCCTGTGTTTGGGATGACCGAAACGTTTTCCGACCTATGCACTGGATACGAAGATTGGTTCAACATCAACGTGAGAGAACTAGGAAACACGATGAGAACTGTTTACGAAAACAGACATAAGTCTAGCCTAAAAGAAATGAGCAACAAAGGTTTTGACATGGCTGAAGAGTATTCTCATGAGAACATCGGCAATCTAATCAAGGAGTTGTTAAATGCCAGTTAGTCCAGTTTCAACCCTTACCAGAGCGGCTACAAGAAAAGATAACGAGCCTCTCAACATATTAACGTTTGTTACACACGAACGATATGAACCAAACCTGTGCAAAACAGGACACAATTTCTATGTGTATACAGGCGAAGGCATTAGAGACTGGAACACTAAATACGCACCCATTCCAGAAAACTATATGATTTTAGACAAGTCTAAAGAGGGTAGGCAAATCCCTATTAATGTAGACATTGATGTAATCATATCTCAAAACCTAATGGCTCATCATCCAATAGCTGAGTCAATATCTAGACAATTAAATGTGCCAATCATAAATATTCATCATGTACTTCCTCCTTTACAGTGGGGTAAAGGAATACTTGATTCGCTAAAGATTAGGGGTGGTGCGGCTGATGTCTACATTACCCACTACAACGAAAAAGTGTGGGACATCAATATTGAAAATTCAACGACTATATATCACGGCATTGATTATGATTTTTGGAACTCCTCCGGCGAACAGAGAGGCATGTATGCCTTGTCTGTGGTTAACGACTGGATAAACCGAGACTGGTGTTGTGGATACAGTATATGGAAACATGGAACACAAGATATACCAACAAAGGTTATTGGTAACACTCCGGGCTTGTCAGAGCCGTCAGAATCTCTTGAGGAGCTTAGGGGTGCATATTCTAAATGCGGAATATTTATAAACACCTCTACCCACTCCCCTTTGCCTATGTCTCTATTAGAGGCTATGTCTTGCGGATGTCCTGTGGTTTCTATGGCAACCTGTGCAATTCCAGAAGTGGTAGAGCATGGTGTCAACGGACTACTCGCCAATAGTCCGGAAGAAGTAAATTCAATGTCAAAAGAACTGTTCGCAGATGATGAACTTCGTGCCAAGCTTGGAAGCAACGCAAGGAAAACAATATTAGAAAAGTTTTCTATTAGCAGGTTTGTCAATGAATGGAACAAGGTTCTGAAAGAGGTTCTTGACAATGTATGAAAACCTGATACCTAAAATACATGGAGAATTTAACAGATTTAAAATTAAGTCTCACATGCTCCCAAACGCAATAGGAATGTGGCCTAACGAACAACAGTGTTTCTTATGGATGCTTCTTAACTCAAACCCTGAACATAACTGGATGGAAATAGGTTCGTTCTGTGGAGGGTCTGCCTCCTTAATGTGTTTAGCAAGAAGAGAGATGGACAACAGGCCGAACAGCGTATATTCAGTAGATTGCAATTTCAATAAATATATGGCTTTATCAGGAACTCAGTCCTATGCTGGACATGACGCAATGGCCATGTTTGACTATAATGTATATGGACAGGGTGGCTTTATAGACCTCTGTAATAAAGTAGAGTGCTACAGCGATGACATACCAGAGAATTACAACGACGGTAAAGTAGGCTTCCTGTTCATAGATGGGTTTCATTCTTTTAAGCAGGTGGTAAATGACTTCAGGACTGTTCTTCCATACATGTCTGATGACGCCATTGTTGCTTTCCACGATGTTTCTCCTGACATTGAACATACTTCTAAAGAGAACATTGAGTATGATGATTTCTTTAATTCAGACACAGAGGACTTTTTTCTCGATGAAGCAATCAACTACATCCTTAAAGAACACACAGACTTTAGATTCTTAGACATTCCCGTAAAACAAGATATTAAGCACTATAAAGAAACAGGACTTACAAGCTGGGTTAGAGGCAAAACCAGCCCCTTTAATGCAGTTGCCGCAATTAGGAGACACAATGAAGGTTAACTTAATTATTAACGGACATTCCTTATCCGGACATGTCAACATAGACCCTTACGGGTTTGGAGACTCTAGCAAGGTTGCTGGAGACGTTTTTGATATAGGTCACGCAGTTCAGGATTCAGAAGCAACAGAAATTCTAGCTCATGACATAATCAATTTTACTGAGTATTCAAAAATAGACTCTGTGATTTTAAACTGGGTTTCAAAACTGAGACATGGTGGAGTAATAGTCATTGGGGGTAAAGACCTATGGCATGTTTCTAAATGTTACTCACAAAGACTAATTAGTACAGAAGAGTTCAACAAAGCTGTTTTTGGAAACCAAGAACATAAAAAAGATTACAGACAAAGCCACGTAACAATGACAGAGGTGGTGTCAAAACTAGAATCCTTAGGGCTTAAAGTTCTTAAAAAACGAGTCAATGGTTACGAAATGGTAGTGGAGGCGGTGAGAGTATGAGTGATATAAATGAAAAAGTACACACATCTTGTGTAGACTGCGTGTTTTCAGTCAAGAAGGGACACAAACAAGTCGGGTGTGAATTAAATCGCCTCGAAGCTTTCACTGCTCAGGGGGCAGAAGTAGTGGCCGCCGAGGACGACGACAATGAATACTTTGTTGTCGGAAGATTCTGTACTGCGTACAGAAAAGGGGGATGGGTCAACCCTAAGGAAAACAGCTTAGAAAGAGTCAAGAAAGAATACAGACTCAGATGTGGGGTCATGGTTGTCATGAACCAAGAATCCATAATGGCTGACGCCGAGAAGACTATTCTTGCTTTGCTAGACGATGCTGAAGTTGTCCCGGCATACATAGTGGTCGTAAACAACAGCAAGGAGTCGCACTCAGAAGTTATTTCTAGACTCCATCACGTTGTTCAAGACAGGTGTCTCTTCTATGCTGTCAAAATCCGGGGAGGAATAGCTACTATGGAAGAAGCTCTAGACTACGGGTTTGGGCAAATGAAAAACGGGTACTTCATATCCTTTGAAGCCGGACACGAGCCAGAAAAAAACGTACTTGGATTCCTAAACTACTCACTTAACGAAAAGTTAAAACAGATACTAATTATCCTTCCTGTCGAAGGCAGTATTAATTATATGTTTACCCAGTGTTCTTTATATAAGTTTTTGTATGGGAACAATACAATGCCGTTTCAGCAAAAAATTGACGAGATAGCAATCGAAGAGGGTGTTGAACATATGAAATTTAAATGGGAAGATTTTGCGGATGAAATTACCAAATATAACAATAATAATAGCTAATTACAACTACGCAAAGTATGTTGGTCAAGCCATTGATAGTGCTGTTAATCAGGACTACGAGGGCAATATTAATGTATGTGTCATTAACGATGGTTCCTCAGATGATTCGTGGGATGTTATATCGTCAAGGATTCCAGACTGCGTAGAAAAAGCACCAAACGAATACCAGTCTGTTATTTCTGAGAACAGGGTTGTGACCGCAATCAATCAGGAAAATGCAGGAGCTAGTGTAGCTAGAAATGTTGGTATTGACCTATGTATGGACTGGACTGACGCCTTTTGTATTTTAGATGCTGATGACGAAGCTACTGTAGACAGGGTCTCTGTGTTCGTGTCTAAGTGGTTAGAAAATCCAAAAGAGATAGGTGTTGTGTATGGGGATTATGACATTTTAGACGTTAACACCGGTCGAATGGTGAGAGAATTCAAACAGCCTTTTGACAAAGAAGTGCTGATGAAAGAGTGTATAGTTCATAGCAACGCCTTAATTAGTAAAAGTGCTTTACTTACTGTTGTAGAAGAAGACGGTGAGTATTATGATTCTGCACTCCATGGACCTGCAAGCCAAGGATTTATAGGCTCTGTGGAGGACTACGACTTATGGATAAGGATAAGTGAAAAATTTATCATATGCCACGTTCCAAAAAGTCTGTCGTTGGTGAGAGTCACGGGTGAAAACCAAAGTTTGAACATGAACATGGAAGTCTATAATAAAAACTGGCAAGTAATTATATCCAAACTGCAAAAACGAAATGCCGTATAAGTCACAAACTAGATTCATAACATCTATTCGCTCTGTTGAAAGAGATAATATAACCAGCATCATACTTGCGGCCGGTGCGGGCTATCGAATGAAGTCCTATGGACCAAAATGCCTGTTAAGAGTTGGTGAAAAAACCATAATTGAACACCAGATTCATAACATAAGAACGGTAATGCCTAAAGGGGACATTATAGTTTCGTTAGGATTTGAGTGTGACAGAGTAATGAGACACCTACCTTTAGAAGTTAGGGTGGTGGAGAATCAGCTTCATGAAGAAACCAATACGGCAGAAAGTCTTAGGTTATCAATCAACAACGGCATCAGGAGTGGTGTTCTTGTAATACATGGAGACTTGGTATTCAACACAGAAACACTTTCCAAATGTGACTATACTGAGTCCTTCATTTTGTATGACACAAAAGACCAGTTCAAAGAAAGCGAAGTTGGAGTAACTGTCAACAAAGGGCTTGCAACAAGAATGGGCTATGGTCTTAAGGATAAGTGGGCGCAAATATCATACTTCACAGGAAAAGAACTTAAACTTCTAAGAAGCGTGTGTAAGAACAGGGAGCGTTCTAGAATGTACACCTTTGAGATTATTAATGAAGTACTGGACAGTGGCGGTCAGTTAAGAGCCGTAGAGCCTGAAGACATGCAAATTAAAGATATAGATTCGTCTAAGGACTTATAAATGAAAATAATGATTTCAAGCGATGGGCCTCATGCTCATTATTATATTAGACTGGGCTGGGCCAAGGTTTTTGAAACACTTGGTCACACCGTTAACATGTGGGATATACACTCCAAGAATCCTTTTGATGCGTTTGACGAATTTGAGCCTGATGTATTTATAGGTCAAACCTACAATCTAAACGATTCGCTCGTCAAATGTATCAAGGAGAGACCAAACCTAAAGTATTGCCTAAGGGCCTCTGATTGGGGAGATATTCAGTCCGACATAGACGCGAGCAAGTACAACGTTCTAATTGCAAACAAAACGGAGATATCCTTCGTCGAGGAATTGGTGCAGTCCAATGCTCCAGAATTTGTCTACAATCACTATCAC
>TARA_R110000765_G_scaffold106434_2_pt1 | contig 24750 bp, 35 predicted proteins | sample TARA_R110000765 | Tara Oceans TARA_R110000765 (sample SAMEA4398168) | marine metagenome | biome: Polar Biome; feature: [MES] marine water layer (ENVO:01000295) within the mesopelagic zone...; material: water (ENVO:00002006), including particulate matter (ENVO:01000060) such... | reverse complement strand
TCCGTATGGCTTTGGGTTGTTAGTGTAAGTTACTACAATTGTAGGCTCCTTTACTCTTGCGTGAGTAAAATCTCCATCAAAAGTAAATGTTCCACATTTAGTCGATGCACCACAACACAACACTATTCCGCCTCCCGCACCAATTTGTGAGTCAGACCAACTAACACAAGTACACTTGCAGTCCAATAAGTCAGTTGATGGGCTACCATTTACCACAACATTAGCACCCGTTATTCTTGCAAGACTTTGAATATCTTTAGGGTTCTGTTGCTTTATTCTTTGCATCATTTCCGCTCCCATATTTGACTTCGCACTACTTTTAGCTTTACCTCTCGACTCTTTTTTGCTAAATTCAAACATAGCTCGGTATTCCGATTTGCTTAAATTTCGAACTCCACCTTTTTCATCGGTAAACTCCGCTCTTTTAACTTTTTTAGGGTCGGGCATAACCATTGCAGCACCTTCGCATCCTTTGTTTACGAAATCACAACATTTTTGATAATGTGTAACATCGCCACTATCAGTAGTAATTGTAACTCCACACGCACATTTACATCTATCTCCTCCTGCCGTTTGTTTAGCTCCTACGGGGTTTAATCCGCTTGAGGGCTTACCCGCAGCACTATTCCATTGAATCTCAGAGTCAGAACCCCAAGTCATATTATTTTCTGCATTACCTCTAAAGTAACTTTTTCCGCAATCTGAATTATCCTTAAATCCCATCTTGTTTTTTTTAAAAGTCGAAGCTATCCAACTCGTTATTATGTTTGAACCCTCTACCATCCGTAAAGTTACTGAAATTCCCTCTTTGTTTTGGGTTATAAGCGAAAAACTCTTCATCCGCTATCCCGTGCTTCTTTGTGTCTACAAAGTTTCTTTTTGTTTTTACCTTACCCATAAAGGCACTAAATCGAGAGTCTAAAGACTTTCCACAAGTACAATTACCATCTTTTCCGCAAGAGCATTTCTTTTCTCCGACATCTTTAGAAGACATATATAATTTGTTTGTTTTACCGCTAAAGCTTGAACCACATCCACAACCCATAATCTGTTTTTTTAAGTTTATTTCTTTACTACATCCGCTCGCACGAATCCATCCTTTTCGTTTTCTACTATATTTCCGCTATTCATTACGATTTCCTCTATGTAAGTTACTCCGTACCAAGTGTAGTCTCCTACAATGCTTATAGAAGTTACTTCTCCAATTGGATTAGGACTCTGAATAGTTGCCGATAAGTTGTTGAACCAACCATCATTAACTTCTTTAGAAGAGCGTAAATTTGCGTACTCAAAAGCGGGGTATATCGTGTCTCCAAAAGTTATTGGGTCTGCTCCGCTTGTATTTATACCTTGTTGGTCTTGCTGAGAACCTAAAGCATCGGGATTAGGGTTTTCTCCTACATCCTCTCCTCTATTGCTAAAGAAGTAGTAAGCTGCTCCACCCGTAACGACAAGCCCAATTGAGGCTAATATGTATTTGTGTCCTTTCTGCATTACTTTAAAGATTTATATGCCTTATATCCGTAAAACAACCCTACCCCTAATAGAGCAACGGGTATAGCAACTTTAAGATATTTCCCTAAGTCTCCGAAGTTATCAGTTATACCCTCAGTACCTTGACCGACATTATTAACAATATTACTTAAAACACCAAAATCAGCACCTTGACTCTGAAAGTATTCTCGGAAATCCTTATCGAATTGACAAAACCATTCGTGAGCGAAAGTCCCTCTATCGCTTAGTTCTTGCTCAACTCTTATTAGTGCTTGCTCCTTTGTCATTCCACAATTAGCCATAAGCATCTTGTGGTATGTAATCCAATCGCCACACATCCAATAATCAGCCCATCCCCAACCATCTAATAGTGGTTCGGTATCACAACTCATCACATTGCCTAAGCTATCTATAAAATCAGCCATTGTAATTACTTTTAAAAAGGTTATTTAACGCTTTATATCTATCGACATTAAGTTCACTCGGAGAGTTCTCGAATACATCTAAGTACACATTATAGGCATCAATTCTCGGATAGCCCATCCCCAAATATAGCATTAAGCTATTTCTATCAGCCTCTACTTCATCCTCCATAACATCGTTAAGGTAGAAGTGAGCAAATTCGTGTAATAAAATAGCCATTCTCATCGGCATAGTGTAGCGTAGGAAGTCCTTTTTGCTAACCTCTATAACACCTTTGTCTTGACTAATTCTTGCGGGAGTTTTAGACTCTACACCATTATCTTCGATTACATCTAAATAAACGATATTAAAAATTTCATCATCAGAGAAATAATCTTTATTTGTTTCTAAACTTCCCGCATTATAGCAAAATTCCTCAGCAAAGTTTATGAACGACTTTGTTTCGGGATTGCTAAAGTGCTTGTGAGAATAATCCGTTGGTAAATTTGATATTTGTATATCCTCTATCCCAACCAAATCATCGCTTCCGCTTTCTGACATAACCTCTATTAGAGCTAAGTCGGGAGCGTAAGGTATTCGCACATAATATGTTTTTAAACCTCTTACAGACCCCGTTCGGTTTGTAAGAAAGGTTTCGGACTTTTCAGCATCTTCGACAATTAATCTTATCTTTTGATTACCCTCAGCCCAAATAGTAACCTCAAGTATGCAAGCCTCTCCGTATAACGGGAAATCTACTACCATTACTTACGATTATTTAAGTAAGTGCAAATACCATATCCAATTGCCATCCCAATTAAAGCGGGAACAATTGCACTTTTAAAATCATAGCCATCCTCTCCGCCATCAGCATTAAGAAATTGGTCTTCGTGAACATCAAGCATACCTTTAAGTTGCTCTCTTTTTAACCATTCTTTAAATGGTAATTCAGACCCCGAAGTTTTATAAGTTTGGTTTGCACTTTTCATAATATCTTACTTTACTTTTTTGTAAACTAAATAAATTGCTCCTACTACTACAATAGCAATACCCGAATACATTGCGATTTTACCCCAATCCATTTCGTTATCGCCATCAGCTCTCAATTTTCTTTGTCTGAAACTCATAATTATTTTTCTCTTGTTATTAATCTTCCTATAACTGCTCCACCTAAACCAAAGTATAAAGGAGACTTTCCAAAATATACCGCTGCCATTATTCCTAAGATAGCTCCCGTAAGCATAACTTTACCTTTTTCCTTAGACTCATCTCTAAGCCTACCTCCAAAGTTTCCGTGCATTGACTCTTGTAACAACTTAGAGTAATCTGCATTAAGCTCGTGAACTTCTCTTTGAGGCTCTTCCTCTTTTTGGTTATATTGGTCTAACCACATACTATCTCCTCTTACGAAGTCCGAAGTACAAGCCTAATCCTACTACCAAAACTGCTCCTCCAATAAGTGCTATTTTAGTCCAATCAGTTCCCGTATCATCTTTATCACATTCAGCTAAAGAATAACATCCCAAAACTCCATCTTTTTTACAAGAATATTTACCCGTAGGACATCCGCCTTGAGTTGGGGTTTGACAAGAATCGGGGAACAACCAACATTTTATGGAATCAAAAGGTAATTCCTCCCAAGGTATATCCACCTCTACTCCATCACCTCCGCAACATTCAGAACTCGGAAAGAAAGTACACCAAAAAGCACCACAATCATCATCATCGCCATTACCATCAGTTCCTTGACAACCATAATCGCAAATCTCAGAGAATCCATAATTACAAGCGGTTGGGTCATAACAATAATCCATTACCGACCACGAACACTCTTCGTAGCAAGGACTATTAGCAGCGTAAGTATAATTATCGCAATCGCAATTACCATAGCCTGAACCCGAACCCGTTCCATACTCACAAAGACCATTGTCTTCGGTTGCCGTTGGGTCGTAGTTATTTGCAGATGGGTCTGTGCATCCTATCCCGCTTCTATACGACCTAACCTCATCGGGTAAAGCCATCGTAGGGATTTTATAAGGGGATGGTTCGGGCAAATACATAGTGAATAGCTCTTTATCCTTTAGCAAATGAGCATCCTCTCCACTTATTTGTGAAAGTATTCCGAAAATTGAAGATGTTACTTCAAATTCATTCATCGTACTAACATCTATCGGTTGTCCCGTAAGCTGCCCTATTGCATAACTTAACGCATCGGGGTCTTGCTCAATCAAGGCTTTAATCCTCAAATGAACTCCGTAGCCTAAATCTTTATAATGTTGCGATAATTCAGTCATATTTTAGTTTTTAAAGAAAGAAGCCGTTAAGATAGCAACTCCTAATCCCAAAAGAACATCGGTTTTAGAGATTGAATTATCCCCTCCAAAGTTTAATCTATTTTCTATACTATCAATGCGGTTATCTCCCGTTGCATTTAAGTATTCACTCTCTTTATTCCCATTGTAAGGGGTAGACAACTGAGCCATCTCAGTAATCAAATCCTTGTCGGGATGTATATCCGCCAACTCTTCTAAGGCATCTTGTCCGTAAACACGAACGAACTGCTTTAGATTTGATGTTAGTTCCTCTTCGTTTTGAGAAGCGGGTACATCGTATCTATCAAGCAAATCTTGACATTTAGCGGGTACACTATGAGCTAAGTAATCATACATTGTAATTGCACTCATCTCTGTAAATTTTAGTTAAAAAAAAAGGTGGTAGGCAATCGCCCACCACCTTAGTTATTGTAAGAAAAAGTTTTCTTAGAATCTGCGTGCGTTCATTCCTAAAGAACGACCACCGCCACCGATTACTTCAACCTTGTCCTTTTTAACAATGTCGGGAGAAGCGAATCCTTTCACTACTGAACCACCCGTTAAGGCACGACCCGTAGATACATTCTCAGCAGGGTACAAGTACGCTTTAAGCGTAGCTGATGCTAAGAGAGAAGCGATAGTTACCGAAGTAAATCCATCAAACTTCCAATTGAAAGAAATTGCAATTTTATCCCCTTGTTGTTGGTACGGGTCAAGTGTAGGAACGATTACCTTTGAACTTTCGTTACCATTGATGTCCTTTTGCTTAATCGTTAAAGTCTCTAATACTTGTGAAGCATTAGCACTTGAAAGATACATTAAACCTACTACGAACGGCTTGTTCATAGATTGGTAAAGAAACTCAGTGTAAGTCAAGTTTGCAATACCCATAGTAATGGTTATTGCAGCAACATTTCCGAAATTTGTCGCATTTAAGTTAGTATAAGCACCACCAACAACCACATTCGTTACTGCCGAAGAAGTAGAGTTTGCGATGTTAAGGATATAAGGCTGCGAAGTCGCACCACCTAAACCTGCACTTGAACCACCATTTGCGTTCAAAAATTCAGAACCATCCATAGAATTAAAGCTCTCGTTTGCCGTTTCACGGGCATCTGAAAAATATTTGCTCATTTTCATCTTGAAATTGAATTTGTTTGTTAATACTCAGTTAGTTAATAGGGTTGGTTTAGTAAGCTTACGCTTGTCTACCACCTCTAAATTCAGTCTTAGGCTTATCTAATACTTTGTAGTATAAGTATAAACCACCTGCTACTGCAATTGCAGTTGCTACGGCTGTCATAATTTTTGCGTTCATATCCAAGTATGTTATGCGTTAGTAATTATTTAAACTCGCTCACTATACAAATAGCTTGCTCCACAAATCTAAGCACGATTGCGAAAAAAATAAAGCACAAAAAAAAAGCAAGCGTTTCGTATAGAAAGTGCTTGCTCTTATTCCCCTAAGTATCAAAGGATTTATCGTTTCGTTAAAGTTTCCCGCTCTAACTATTGTTTCCGTAATATTGAGTGAATAATCGGTCTTTAATTGTGCGGATAACCTTTTCGGGGTTCGCATTAATATTACCCTTGCTATCTCTTCGGTTAAGCTGAGGCTTTATCATAGAGTTATAATTTAGAGAAATGAACTCATCAATAGCCTCCTTTAGCATCTTAGGAGTGAACTCTCCCATCAACTTCTCCTCTTCGGTATCTACATATATAAAGAACCTTTTGTTTCCATCAAAGTATTCTTTGTTTACCATTATTTCGGCAATCTTTAAAAAGCTATACTTATCCTCAAACTTCTTTTTGTGTCTATCAACAGAATCAGAGTTTTTGTGAAATCTCAGCCAATTTAGATTTTGCCAAATCTTTGGTGTTATTCTACCGATAGACTGAAAGTGCATAATAATATCCAAATCTCGATGTCGGTTAGTACATATTGCACCAATTAAATCGTTTGGTAAACTATCCGATACATATTTATTTATATCCTCAATAAGAAGTAAGCCACCTTTAAAATGCTCTAATATAGTAAATAAGGCATCAGAGAAGTCTCTTAAAGTCATTCGAGTACCATCGGGTTGGTAGGGTCTAATCCTACGAACCTCCACTTTAGGGTGCATAGAGAATTTAGCTACATCAGTTAAGGAAATAGCCTTTATGTTCTCGTACTCATCATTCACATCTAAAATCAATACTCTTCGGGGTTTCGCTTGCTGCGAACCTCCTACATACTGACCCATCAACTTTAGCGTAGTATAAGATTTTCCAACACCTTTTTTTCCTACTACTGCTCCTAACTTCGGTTCTCTCATATCTATTTTTTTTACTCTACTCCAAAGGTAGTAAAGTTTTCAGATTCTTGTAAACTACATTTTTAACTTCTATGTACTCTCTATTTTCTTTGTCTAATTCCATATAAGCATCCATAATAGATTTCATTGAATCGCATATATCATTCCCCTCTTTTTTGGTGTAAATATAAGCACACGCATCAGTCCAAATCAAATCCCATTCCTTTTTGCACTCCTCAAGTTCCTTGTCATACCCTATAACATAAACATCAAAATGCTCTTGCTTTTCAGTAAGCAATTTAATCTCTGAGTCTAACTTTGAGGAAATCTCGTGCAACTCTAATCTATGCTTTGAAAGAGTATAGCCCTTAGAGTTATTGCACTTAATCATTAATTGTGCGTGATGAGTTTTAAGCAAATCAACATATTGCTTTTGTATTCCAATAGAACTTTCGAAGTCCGCCTTTGGCTTGTAAACTTTCATATTACTTATAATTTATGTTAAATGTTCCCCAACTTTTATTTTCGTGTCGGCAAATAGCTCCCGTATGCACATAGATAGGAATATCTTTATTCCACATATCATTTGCAAACCAAGTATCGGGATGTTGTTCACTCCTTTTTTCGCTTCGGAACTTAATACTATGCAAGGTTTCTCTCGAAATCAAGGCACATCCTAATCCCGCACTAAATACTTTTAAGGGCTTACCCGTAATATATCCTCCGTGATTATTAAGAATACCATAAGCCGCTACATAACCTTGATTATCCTTTTCTCTAATTCTAATCATCGGTTCTCGATATGCACCATCTAATATTTGATAAAGACCGCAAGCAATAGGTTTATCCATTGTCATTAGATTTTCGATAATATCGTGCTTAGGGAAAACATCAGTCTCCAAATGAAGCATATAGTCAAAATCATTTTCAACTGCATAATCTACGCAAGCTTGATGGCATTCAGCCATAGTCTCCACTATTCCTCGACCATTTTTAGGTATGTAAACCGAACTAATACCTAACCTATCGAGTAACTGAATATTAGTAATAGACTCAGAGTTATCAGCTAAGAATATTTCTATTCTATCTTTAGGATAACTAAAACTCGAAATATTCAGCACCCAATCCAAAAAACAATAATTTTTGGCATCAGATTGTGGTGCTGCTATTAATATTTTGGGTAGGCTATACATTATCTACATCAACTTGAGCTAAATCAGATAGGCTAATTTGCAAGTCGGGGTTATCAGATGCAACCATATTAGACATCGAGGCATCTTGTTTAGTTGAGGTGTCAACATCATCTTTTACCACTTGCGTAGCTTGTGGAGTAGATTGTCTCGGAGTATCTCTTGGAGTTTTAGCTTCAAAATCAACTTGTCCGTTATTCTTAGAATTAATGTAGTGCATCTCTTTGAAACCCTCTAAATGTTGATTAGCCGCACTTCTCATTTGAGCTACAATTGTAACTTTTTGAGCTAAATCCATCCCAAACATTAACATTAAGTTTTGCTCATCAGTAAGTCCCCAACCTCGCTTTGTGAAGACTCGAACCATAACGGGCTTTACTGAGTCTTTGAACTCTTCCGTTACTTCAAAAGCCTCATCAGTTTGAGAATTCATACTATCGACAACTTGTCGAACTGAGGCGGTTGTGTGCTTATCTATTGGGACTCTTAATGAAGTGTCAATCTCTCCATCAGCCTCTAATTGTGCAAGCTTCTTATCAGAAATTCTCGCAAAAGAACCCATCATTCCGCATCCTTGACTATAAAGACCTAAAACAACACTCGTTAGACCCTCCGCAGCATCTTTTTGACTTTCGGGAGACATCTCTTTAACCTCATCTTGAGCAAAACGCTCTATTCCTTTAGGCTCAGCTTCGATTCCGCCATCCTCTACATCAGTACCAACTTGCTCATTAGCTGAAACTAAATCATCGTAAGTTGGTTTAATAAAATTAGGCTCATCAATATCTCTAATACTTTCAGCGGTTGCCACTTCGGGAGTACGATAAGCTTTCTCTTCTACGCTATCCCCAAAAGGATTATAAGAGCTACCAATCTTAGACTCTCCGCTTGAGTTTAAGTCGTAAATATCATCAGTAACGGGTTCGCTTATTGGCTCTGCCACTTCCTCAGTTTTTACCTCTTCAATTGTCGGTTCTGAAACCTCTTCGATAATAGGCTCTTCTACTTTTGCTTTCTTGCTTGGTCTACCTCGTTTTGCCATCTTAGTTTGATTTTTTCTTTACTTCCTTAATTTCCGTTTCCATTCTACCAATTACCGCTATTAGCTCTTTTTGGTATTTTATTTTAGGAGTGAAATTCTCCACCTCCGTAATATGCTTATTTATTGTACCCTTGCTTCTATCCATCAATTCCCCAACTTGCCTTTGATTAAGCGGTGTGTAATGATAAATTAGATATGAAGATATAATTCGAGCGTTACGCTTTATTAAATCCTTGTCGCTCGCCTCTAATAACTGAGACTTCTTTACCCCGAACTCGGTGCAAACCATCTCGAATATATAAGCCTCAAGATTAGCTTTTGGGACTCTTTGAGTAGCTTTAAGCTGCCTAATAGTAGCCTCTATCCCTACCCTTTCGATTGATAGAAATAACTCGTTAAATATCAAGTTTGTATGATTCTCCATTTTTAGGATTTTCCTCTATTGTTTGTAGCTCGAATTCGATGTAACCTTTATCTTCGGTTGTCCTTAGTTTTTCTATGAACATACCCGAAAGACATCTATCATCATTTAGGATATTGGATTGCTCTAAGGCATCACATAACCCTTTGATTACATTGTCGCAGTCAAATTTTGTACGAAGAGGGAAGTTGTTTATTCTATGTTTCTTAGGAGTGCTTTTTGGGTATGGTACATAAAATATTGCGTGTATGTAGTCATAATCATTTTGCGGAATTTTAAGAAGCGATAGCCATTGTATAAGACTTTTTTTGTAAGCAGTATATTTTGGAGGGTTATAAGCTCCGTACTTACCTACTCTCGGTCTTGGGGTTGGCATTGGTGTTATAGGAATTCTATACATAAAAAAAAGCCCGCTAAGGCTTTAATTCTACCATTCTATAAATCCAAACCCAAATCCTTTTGACTCTTCTTTTGGGGTCTCCACTATTGGGGTTGGTTCAACCGCTTTAGGCGGAGTATTAGGGATAGCACTTCCTCCTACAATTGGCTCTTCCACCTTAATAGGTGTAGGAGTTGGCTCAACCGCTTTAGGTGGAGTGCTATTCTTTTCTTTTTCTTTAGCTTGAATTTCCGAAACAAGCTCAGAATCTAATTTATCGAGCTGACTCTCATACTTATCCGAAGTTGCAAAATCTTCGTTATCGTATGCGTTTGAATAGGCTTCGTAAACATCTTCGAACCTATCAACTTTACGCTTTGTTGTATCGTTTAAATCATCGAATACAAGCGATGTATTATTTAAAGCATCTTTGAACTTAATCATCGTAGTAGTTTTTTTTGGTTATTAAAAACAAATATAGGGATTTCTCCCTATACTTGTTAATTAAGGCATTAATTTATTTCTTGTACCTCTTGTACGATTTTTTACGCTTCGGCTTGTAAGCTTGTTCGTGCTTCTCTTCGGATAAGAATTTACCATCTCTACCAACATTACCACCTTTAGCGTATATAACTCCCATATCTGACAACTCTTTATAACGCAAACCTCCTAAGTTATTTTTAGGATAAGTCATATCCTTAGAATAACCTCCCGATTGATTATCAAGGGTTGATAAAATATCTTCGTAAACTTCTTTACTCGAAGTGCTTACACCCCAATAACCACCATTAAATCCGACCTTATACTCTCTTTCTTTTTGGTATGGCGTAAGTTTTGTTGGGCTGCTTAACTTGTTCCAACTTGACTCAGACTCTCCCTCGCCTAAACTTCCATTAGGTTGTATTTTTCGGGTATCATAAGAATTTGAAATAACTATATCATCCCCTTTGAATATTTGATAATAGTAGTTGTAATTACCCGCAGCCTTTAATTCTTTTAAAATAGGAGATTTAGAGATATTGTACTTTTTTATAATACCACTCCAATCGTAATCGGGGTATTTAATTCCTATCTCGTATTTTTTAGAGGACTTCTTTGCAGCACCACTACCGAAAGCGTTTGAAATCTTGCTTACATAAATACCATCAAGTATATCAGACCCTTTTAAGGTTTTCTCTTTTCCGCCTTTTTTGATAGTTACAGAAACAATATCTCTATTTGAAATGTAGTCCGTTTCCTTGCTAACCTTTCCACCTTTTGCATAATGGTCTGAGTTTAGCATTGTTGAACCATCGGGCATTGTATGTGTTTCTCCACCTTTTGCGTAATGTTTATTATTGAAAAATGAATTAATAATATTTTGTGTTGTTTCAAAATCATTATCACGATATTCTTGATTTGGGTAAGAATATCGCATCATATTTCTTCCTTCCCCAATAACTATTCCGTATGGTCTGTCTTTTTTAGACGAATTTTTACTCGCTATTTTTCTAAGATTAGGTTTACTCGGAAAAATATTTGTAAAGTTATCCTTAAACCTTAAATCTGCGTATAAATCAGCATTATATATCTTATTTACCTCTCCACCTTTTGCGTAAGTCCCATAAGGAGCAGCTACATCGTATGATTCAATCATTCCACCATCAGCTAATCTCGGCTTCTCGCTCGGTTGCGGTTGCTTAACATCAGCCCTATTATCTCTATATTCGTAGTAAACATTCCCTTTTTTGGAAACTCTTTTACCAAATGCTTTGGCGGGCAACTGAGCATCTCTGCCGAATTCCCTCGCCTTTCTTTTCGCATTTTTACCTTTACTACTACCTATTTTATGCTTTCTATCTTCCTCAGTTCTATCAAGACCTCTACCATCCTCAAAACCTTTTTTGGTTCTGAGATGAGATATTAGGTTGTCGAACTTGTCCTTACTTTCCTTTCTCTTAGAGTCTTTCTCATCTCTAATTTGCTTTGAAGCTTTTTTCTGAGCTTCTTTGTAAGAGATACCCTCTTCCTTAGACATCTTAGCTACTAATTTAGCATAGCGACCTTGATTTACATTTTTGTAAGCGGGCTTTTTAGTTTTAGGCTCTGCCTTTTTCTTAGCTTTCGCTTTTGGCTTTGCTTTAGCTTTAGCTTTAGGCTCTGCTTTCTTGACCGCCTTAACAACCTTTTTCTCTTCCTTTACCGCAGTAGCCTCAACTTTTCCGTAGAACTTGTCTAAAGCTACCCCAACTTTCCCCTCAGTTTTCTTAAAACCACTTGAGGCTTTGCGTAACTTATCGTAAATCTCTTTACCTTTTGCGGAAAGCTTTTCTCTTTGTATTTTATCGTACTTACTCATTGTGTGTGTTTTTTTGTGTGTTTTTAAACTTCGAAATCTTCAATATCATCTAACAAATCATCCATCAAATCATCCATCATATCATCCATATCATCGAAGTCAATATCATCATCCTCTTCGACAACTTTTGGCTTTACCTTAGCGATTTTCGTTGGGTCTGCCCCCTCGTAAACAACTCTTAGCTCTGCTAAAACATCATTCACGGCATCAAATACAACGGGATTCTCATCATAAAGCATTTCCAACTCATCTTTATTGGATTGTATAAATGAATCAATTGTTATATCCTCTTTTGTTATTTGCTTTTCGGACTTCTTTAAGTACAATATTGTACCAAATACGGGGTATTGAGGAGGGTAAGTCTCCATTTTCTTAAAATCAAGAAACTCGCTTTGATTATTAAAAGTCTTCCCCGCTCTACTAATTAACCCCGCACGAAAGATAGGTCTATCTAAAGCTTTTATTTTATCCTTACTCTCAGAATTAGTTATAGATAAATCATCATCAACAAAAGATAGGAAGTCTCTTAATGAGGCAACCTTATAGCCATCATTATCCATATCTGCGTTCTCTATGCTAAAATTATCGGATGAAAGCCACACTAATCGGAAGTCGTAATAAGTTTCCATCAACCTTACAATTCCCTCAGCCAAATAAGTTTTACTTAATGGGCTTATATTTGTTGGGTATTTATCGAAAAATAACTTGAAGTTACCTCTAACGACACTTTGCCAAAAACTCTTTCCCTCAATAGTATCTTCAAAAGAAAAACCTGCCGAAGCATTACGCTCAAGAATATTAATATCAGCGGAATTCCCCGCTTCTACCTTTCGTTCAATCATCTTATCAACAACTTCCTTTGGGAAGCCTTTTATTTTTCCTTTATACTCCATTATGCTAAAATAATTTCGTTATCATCAATCTCTAAAGGCATTAAGTCAGCCTCAAACTGAATACGCTCTCTCATACCCATCCCATCAAAGCAATCATCTATTAACCCATCTTGACCAATACAAACTGAAATGTTCTCTGAGACATAACCACCTTGAGAGCTACCCGAATCATAATTGTATTTAATAAACATCTTTGTAGTATCGTAAGGATGTACAAACAACCCTACATTCTCTATTGAAATTGTATTGAATATATCAGAATCAGTCTCAAGCAAGTTTTTCAAATAAGTCTTTGCTCTTGCAATTTGCGGTTTTGTAAATTGTAATTGTGCCATCTTTAGTAATTGTTTTGTTCGTAAAAGTCGTACAAGCTATCAATCTTGCTATCTAATATACCGAATATCTTATCTTGCTCTTTCTGAGTAGCTGCATAGTCTCCCGCTCTCGGTACAGAATAAGCGTTTCTCAAAGTCGTGTTTAAATAACCCTTAATGTCAAGCTTTGTCTTTCCGTTCTCAAGCTCTCTTTTAAAAATTCTCTCAGCAACCTTATTAGTTTTGTTAAATTGGAAATCCACAGAATCCATAATCCTATAAAACTCTTTAAGAATTATTTCCGTAGCCCTTGACTCATCAGCGTTTTGCAATTCGCTTACATTTTCAACATTACCAATCAACATAAGCGTTCTATCCACCGCTTTTTTGTTAGAGTCTCCATCTAAAGCTTTAGCTCCTATATAACCCTTGTATCTCTCAAATGTTTCATTAAGCATAGCCCCACCATTCATCGTACTCCCGTAGCCCGCTCCTCCGTTTGATGTAGACCATTTCTTTTTTGGGTAGTCTCTATGTAAAATACCCGCAATAGACTTCCAAGTTTTCCATCTAAAAACACGAGGGTCTCCGATATTCAAGGCAGCTTTATTCCAATCCATATCCTCTCCGTAATTCTTGATAGGATAAGTGAACATAAAAGAGTTGTCTCCCGCTGAATAACTTCTCGTAGCGTAAATTCTTGTTCTAATTCCCGCCTCTTCTAATATTTTAGCAGCCAACAAAACGGGCATTGTCTTTAATAGCATCCCTTTTGTATCAGCACTTTGTAGCCCACCTTGTATAACATACAAATCTACGGACTTTGCTTTTCCGCCCTCGTTTTTGTGCATTAAGTAGCACTTATCGTAAGTAGAGGCAAACCTAAGATGTTTATTTGGCTTTACAAGAATTAGCATATTACCAAACACCTTAGTCGCTAAGTCCTTATTCTCATCCAAAGCTCTCGTTACTCCGTATTGCCTTTGCTGAACTTGTATTTTTTCGCCTTTCAAGTCGTACCAAAAAACAAGCTTTCCATCTTTTTGTTTATGGTTCTGAATAAAGTCGGGAGGAATTACTCCCGCTATCTCTCCGTAAGAATCAAATTCTTTTGGATGGTTCTTAGCCATAAAATCAGAATAAAACTCCGATGGTCTGAACAACCCCTTAGAGGCTAATCCGAAATCGAATATACCTTGCTTATTTCGTGTAGCTATAAGTCTATCTTTCTCAAAAGAACCTCCCATATCTATTTTCTCAAGAACTCCCGCAAAAGACTCGATAGTAGAAGTAATTAAGTCGGGTTCTATAAAGGTATCAATATCTTTTTCTAATTCATTAAATGTAGCACCTCCGTAAAAAAGAGGCATACTTCGAACTCCATCAGCCGTAAAATCGCTCTTTACGGATGGAGAAGCCGTTTCGTACTCACGCAAACCTATTTCATTAAATAGCTCTGCTGAATCAAAAGAACCGAAATAGTAATTTTGGCTTGAGTATGAATCTAATCTATTTGCGTTTGAACTCATTTAGTATTTTTGGTAAATTGCTTTGTTGTTTGTATCGTAATTTTTTACAATAACTACACTTCTATCAATCTCATCTTGCGTGTCCTCTAATATAGGATAACCCGCTGAGTCGTACTTGTAAGTTTTACCCTCTTTTACGAAAATTACCTTAACAAAGCTATCGTAATCCATTTCTTGTTTAAGGAAATCTCTTTGCTTGTCGGTAAATATCTCTAAGAAAGACTCTAAAGCTAATCTAAGACCTTTAGGCTTAAATTGAACTATACTATTCTTAGTATTCTTTTGCTTCATATAAGACAAGAAAGTACGCTTCATTGAAAGTAAAATTCTCAAAGACACGAATCCTTTACCCGCAAAACTTTGCCCATCCTCTCCTTTTAAAATCGCTTCTCTTAAAGGCATTATGTGGTTAAAGATAAACAACATTCCGCTCATCATCTTAGCCTCGTGTCCGTAATCTGCAAATACTTTATACATTGAACCTACAAACCTATCTTGTAACGATAAATCTTGTTTGAAGTTAGCCTCATAATCGGGGTCAGCTTCGTTTAAAGGAGCGTTACCCGTTGCGTATATGAATACATTACCTTTCTCAAGCATTTCTCCTCTACCATTCTTAATAGTTGGCTTTTGAACTTTACCCGTTTTCTTGTTAATCTTATCGGGTTCATTTACTTTAGCTAAGGCTGAGTTTAAAACACCCGCAGTATTTGGGTCGAGTTTAGGAAGTTCATCTAAAAGTAATATTGTTCCCGCATACTTTTTACCCGTTTGGTCGGTATTAGTCCAAGCCATCTCAAGCTCTCCTTTTTGATACCCCTCAATGGTTTGCCCACCTACAATTTCCGTAGGAGAAGTAAATTGGTTACAATTCAATTCACGAATATTCCATTCAGCATCATCCGAAGTCATTGCATCCCTAACAATAGAGGCGGTATAAGATTTACCCGTACCCGCAGCTCCATAAACATACACACTATTTTGTGCAAGTAAATCGCATAGTATAGTTTGAACAAGTGGTCTGCGTAAATCCTCAGTCTTTACTCCCGATGCACCCGAAGTCGTTACTCCCGATGGTAAGGTCATATTGACATTCATAGTAACATTACCACTCAAGGCATCAATTACTGCGGGGTCAAGATTAGTAAGACCAACCTTTACTTTTTTAATTTCCGCATCAACGATACGCTTAACCTCAGCCTCATCAACTGAACCTCCGCCTACTCCGTTAGATGAAATTATTTTTTGAAGCTTCTCTAAAGATTTGTAAAGTCCGTTTTCGGGAGCAGAACTCTCTTCTAATTCTTTTTTTGCGTTTGCATACTTTAAGATTGTTTCGTTCTCAGTACGCTTAATTACTTCGTTGTAATCTTCTATATTCTTAGCCATTTTTAAAAGTATTTTTTAATGTAAGTTTTTGTTTTGCTTATGAAAGACTCTTTGTTAAGCCCTCTACTTTCGTAGTCCACATCTTGATAAGACTCTAATTCTCGTAAAACATTCTTTGAGTTCCTAAATGCGTATTTTAAATCAGCTTCTTTAGTGTTTGTAAAAAACTCTAAATCGCCAACATTAGCAGCGGTAAAATTCTCAATGTCGCTATCTTGACCAACTCCAACTTCGATAGGTTCATCGCCTTCTTTTGGTTCTCCATCGGTGTCTATTTCTCCTCCCTCGCTTGGCTCTCCATCTTCTCCATCTCCATCGCCATCTTCGGTTGGGTCTTCGCCATCGCTCTCTCCATCATCTGACTCTCCATCTCCATCTCCATCGCCATCGCCATCTCCATCTGACTCGCCATCTTCATCTGACTCGCTATCAGAGTCGCTCGGGTCTCCCTCTTCTCCATCTCCATCTTCGCCATCATCAGCATCATCTCCGCTTTCGCTATCGCCCTCATCTGACTCCTCTTCACCATTTGATTCGCTATCACTATCAGAATCATCAGCACTATCACTATCACTCCCATCATCATCTTTATTTTCATCCATACCCTCAAGCTCTTCCATCAAGTCCTCAATATCCTCCTCTGACATACCGCTTTCTTTCAAGGCATCCTCTATATCATCATCTTGCTCTTCGGATTGGTTTTGACCTTGAGGCTCTTCCTCATCATCATCGCCTTGTTTTTTCTTTTCCGCAAGAATAAGTTGCTCAAATTTAGCAATTGCTTCCCAAAACTGAAACTCATCAGTACCAAAATCAAACACTTCCTCAATTGAATTGTCCTCGCCTCTCTGAATTACTTGTATAGGCAAATCACTACCTTTTGATACAGAACTCCATTGGTACTGAATTGATGTTCTCGTAGGTGTATAAGTTCTTACTTCGTAAGCACCTTGCACCTCTTCTTTAATATCCTCTTTTTTAAGTAACATTTCCTCCTTTATTAAATCTGAAATCTTCTCTGAAAGATGAGAAAGTGGTATTTCTACCATCAGCTAATTTAACTTGTTTTGCATCAAAAACCATCCAACCCATAGTAACTGCTTTTTCGCCTTTGTGCTTCCATTGTGGGTTGTCCTCAATATACTTTATTCCATCGTAGCCATAACGAGTAATCTCTGAAAAGAATTTAGATAACCCTAAAGAATTGTATTTTCTCGCCCAAGCCCAAAATGGCAATTTGGCATCATCAACAACTTTCTTAGGCACTTTATCAATATCCAACTCGATACCAAACTTCTCATACATTACCCAAATTAAATCTTGAGCGGACATTTTATCAATCCCAAACTCAGTCATATCTAACGGGTTTCTAACATTTAAGTAGAACTCAAAGATTAATCCCGTATTTGATTTGTTTGTTTCTTTTGCAAAGAACTCTGAGTAGTATTTATCCTCAGAAAAATACATAACGGGGAATTTCTCAAACTTGAATTTAAAGAATTCATTGTCGGGCATTGTTCCGTGAAAAACTATTGTCGGTTCGAAATTCTCATCCATTGCTTTAGAAACTGCATTGTAATTCTTAGTTTCATAAGCGAACTCCCAATTACCAAACCACTCTAAGAACTCCGAAGACCTAACAATATCGTATTGCTTAGTGGTTAAATCGCTTCTCTCTCCGTTTGGAGCAAAAGCTTGCGTTCTTTTACCCGACTTCCCTACATAAGCTCTCGATGTAATATCGAAGTAGCTTGAAAACGACTTCTTTAGATTATAATGTTCTCTTCCCTCTAAGTTGAGTTCCATTTCGCTTTTACGCTCTACATCCCTTACTGCTTTATTCATTTCCTTAATAGCATTCGGAGAGTCTTTGAATATCTCCATAAGGTTTTGTAGTGTAGCAATCTCTTTGGCTTCGTTAGAATTAAGTAAGGCATCTTTTCTATCGAACTTTGCTTTCTTTACTCCTTTAGGTGCTGCCACTTTATTGGAAAGCTCAAAAGATGGAGAAATGTAGTTTGCATTTCTCCTTACAACCTCCTCTACTACTTTCGTGTCGTAATAGTCAATATATAAATTAGCGTACTCTTTAGAGTTAAGATAATTCAACAACTCATTACTTAACGAGCCAAAAGTTTCAGAATCTAATCCCGCTTTAATACACAATTCGGGATGTACAACCCCGATAGAAGTAAAAATTTGTTTCTTTTCTAACTTGTCGGTAATTAAGTCAAGCTTCTTATCCAAAATATAGGGATTCATAATCTCGGTCTCCCCTACTCGGTTTGCGTAGGTTAGTGCTGCATCAAGGCTAATAATAAGATACCCAAGCTCTAAATACTCCTCAACTAAGCTTAACTCAACATTGTATTTTTTGAATATTTCGTGAACTTTACTTTTAGGGTCTTTTATAAGTCTAAGCCAACTTAATGAAAACATCTTAATTACAGACTCTTTAGCCTCGCCTTTTTGCTTGTAATTGTAATCAGTAAGTTTTGCTCCCGCAACCCCTCTTTGAATACCCGAAATTCCATCAATTGCAGTCCAACCTTTACTATAATAACCTACATCTCCAATAAATATAGGAGACTTTATCCCTTTAAGAACTAAATTAACAAATCCACTATAATAAGACTTCCCTAAAGCAAATAATTCTGTTCCATAGCGAGTTTTTTTAGATTTTGATACTAAATACTTGTTCCCGTTCATTGACTGAATAGTCTCAGTAGGAAAGCTTTTCAACTCCGAAGCCCCTTTAATAAATCGGAAATTATTCGCAGTATCATCTACTTTGAACATCGCTCCGAATGGAACTCCACCAATTACTCTCGGAATAACTTTAGATAAATCGCTATCAGTAAATTGACCATACTTAGGCGGTTCATCAATATTTGTAATTTTAATTATATTACCCGAAGAGTATGAAGTTGAGTCAAACGAAAACCCATCGGGTACTTGCTCTTGTGTAAGAGAATCGCTATTAATTTTACCACCTTTAGCGTATTCGTGCATTATTTCAACATCTTTCAAGGCATTAATCTTTTCTTCTTCTATTGGACTTAAAGCTCCATCTATCTCAAAGTAGAAATCGTTTCCATCTAAGTTTTCGTAATCAGTAGCATAACGCTCTCCAAACACGGAATCAGCATTTAATATCTTAAAAACTTTAGCGTAGCTACCTCTATAAATACTCTTAACTCCCTTAACTCGCTCGTTAGGGTTTTTTATGTTACGAATAACAATTTTTGTATCGCCATCAATATCGCCACCCTTTGCAAATTCATTATCTGCATTACATTTATGGCATATATATAAATCATCACCACCATCAGAAACTTTCCAATCCCAACCACAATTTTGGCACTCTATCATTCCTACTTTCCCACCTTTTGCGAATCCCGTTGAGGCATCAGTAGGGGTCATATCAGTATTTTTCGTGTCTTCACACTCAAACTTTACTCCGTTACCCGTTTCTTGGTTTAAGTTAGAAGCTATTTCGCAAGCGGTCTTTTCTTTACCCTCAAACTCATACTTATCTTCGCTTGACATAACATATTTATTGAGAACGCCCTCGCCACCCTCTAATTCGACTCTTTGATTAGTAGACTTAACAACCATATCAATTCCGCCTTTAGAATGAGACTTTCCTTTTGTGAGACCTCCGAGCTTTAACTTCTTACGAGCCATAATTTATTTTTTATCTGAATGTCTTATAGGCAAAATAACCCCCAACCCCAAAATCCAATCTGTGTTGTGTTACATTGACAAAAAAGCATATTATTGTTGATTTTCTAATGTTGAAACTTTCTCCTCAAGAGTTGCTAACCTTACTGCGTTGCTCTTTTCCTCCGAATCCATTTTTTTAAGATTCTTTAAATGAACTATTATTGTTAGTGCTGAGACTATTATTGTTAATCCAATGATTAACGATTTATTATTTCCACTCGCACCTACTCCGATTAATGGCATATTATGATTCTTTATGTTTTAAGGCATAAGCCAATCACAAAGATAGAAATTTTTTCGGTACTATCATCAACCTAAAAACCCCAAGCCGAAACTTAGGGTTTATTGTTACTTTTAGAATTAAGTATGCTATTTATGTTCGGGTATGTTGAACTTTTTACAAATGTATGTTCGAGGGTTCGTATCTTTTTTCTCTATTGCCCTAAACCAAGAAAGTATGTATGATTTAAGCTCTGAAACATCCTCGCATTTTCTACTCTCTATTAGCCTATGTTTTGTAAGGTATGAATATAGGTGTTTGAACTGAGTATCTCTATACTCTGAATCGCAGTATTCATCAGCGTTGCTTAGGTAATCTTCATACTCATTTTCGAGCAGCTCTAAACCTAAATAAAAAGTATCTTTTTTCGACATCTTTTGAGGCTCAGTTTCCCTACGAATACGCTCTTGAATTCTTTGGTACTTTTGAAACACAATTCCCCTATGTTTTTTATACTCTTTGACTATGTTTGAAACATATATCGGAGTGAGTTGATTAAAGTGTCGATTATCGAAGTCTTCGAACTTACCCATTGAAGCCATTATTATAGCTTTTTCTAATTCCTCAATTGTAAAACTCGGCATCTCATCGCATAGTATATTAACAAGTGATTTAAGATACTCATCAGTAAGAACTTCCTTTATTCCAAGATACCCAACCGCTTGAGTAAGCGAAGTACCAAGCCTTTGTTTATCTGAGTTCTCGAAATCCTTGAAAGCTTTAGGTTTATTCAGTATTAAGCTAAGGGTAGTTTTCTCTTGACCTTGAAACTCTTTAGTAATCGAGTTGGGAAGCCCGACTAACTGCATCGGAAAATTTTTCATTTCGCTCATCTGCTTTTGTTTTTTTGATTGGTGCTACATTCTCATTGAGATACTCTTCGAATTTTTGACTGAATAGAGTAGAGGGTCGGTAGTATTTGTGCATATTAGGGTCTGTAAGCCAATTTCTCTTTGAAAGTATAACATCCTTAAAGTTGTCTATCGTAAAGCCATCTTTTAGCCTCGCTTTAATGTATTTAGTGGAATTCTTACCATCTACTTTAAAACCTTTCTTTCCGAAAGACTGAATAGTTTCATTTAAGTAGTCCATTATCTCAGAAACATCTAACGAGTTTGTTGGGCTTTTACTTGACAAGCCGTTGGCACTAACATTCTGTAACATAGATACACTAAAGGTTTTTGCTTGACAAACGATTGGCAAGGCTATTTCCCCCCTATACTTAGAACCATATTCTAAAATCCGCTTCATAGTCCGAAAAGAAACCTCAAATTTAGCACTTAACTTATATATATCCCCGCTAAAGGTATTATCCTTATCCATCCGTGATAAGATATAAGCCCAAGCAAGTACATAAGCGTTCGGCTTATTAAATAGGTATATGAGGAATTTTTTCATTGTTGGTTGAACTCTAAAGCATTTCCTTTATATCCTCGTTTGAGATTTTATAGTCTTTTTTCTGAATCATTCTTGCCAAGCACTCCCCTCTCCATTGTTCCCAATCGAATAAATCATTCGGAGAGCAACCGAGCAAAACGCACATCTTAAAAATATTAGACATAGTTATATTTTTGTTTGCTCCTCTCGTGAATTTACTAACATAAGGCAAAAGCATAGGTGTTTCGAATAACAAACTTGAGCTATAAACAATATCATCTGAGACAATAAAGTCCTCATCAAAAATCATCATTTTAGAGTCAAGATAAAACGGAAGCTTAACTCCCAATTGAACATTCTCTTTTTTGTTTTCTACTTCTTTATTCTCTTCCATAGCTTAGTTTATTAATTCTGATGCACACATAATTACATTTCCGTAAATAGCATCTATATGCCCGTATGTATTAGAGAAAATTACAGAGGCTTCCTCATTTAACTTAGAGCCATTAATTTTCCCCTCTTCGTTTACAACCATAACTTGATTTTCGAAATGTATGATTTCAATATAGCCTCCTACCATCTTTTGCAGCTCTGACAAAGAAAATGTTTTACCATTTTCGGGGTTTACCGAAGTAACCTCCCCTTTAGTGTTTATTAATTGTGCGAACCCACCTTGCATACTCGTAGGGTTTAGGTATTGTGCAAATTCATCTTTTGACATTGACATAACTTAGTTTTTTTGGTTTAACATATCTTTTACTTCGGCAAAACTTAAATCGCTTCCGAATTTTGCTATTGACTCCTTTACTACATTGCACTTAAAGGCAATTTCTTGAGCTTCTATTAAAGCCAATAGCAAACGCTCAACATTTTCTTTATGCTCAAATTCTTGCTCGCAAATAGAAATGTAAATAAGTTTTAGTGAAGAGGATTGGTCTAATGCAATTATACTATTTGTTAAAAATAGCTTTTGCAATTCTAAAGAATCTACTTTCAATTGTAGCTCTGAATTTTGGGTTTCCTTTGACATATCTTTTTGGTCTTTTTGGTTATACTTCAAAGATAGACTTAATTCTATAATTAACAACAAAAAAAGAGGGAATTATTCCCCCTATGTTTAATAAGTATCTTTTAAGCTTCTAACTATCTGATTTGCAGTATTTACCGCACTCCCTACATCTATTAAGAAAGTATCTTTTATTGGATGGGTTAATTACCTTGTCAAAGATACTTTTGCAGCAAACACTTCTTTTTCTTTTCAATCTAAACTTGTATGTATGCCACAAGATAGTGCTAAGTAGGTAGGCAATAGATACTACTATAACTGCTGAAATGTAAAAAATAGACTCTTTCATCTTTAGGGTTTAGTTAATCACAAAGATAACAAAATTACTAATCGAATTCTATTTCCGTTGGAAAAGTCATTTTACCCGTAACTTTATCGCATCGTGAACAAACATAAATCTCAGCTTTCTTGTGAGGCTTATCGAACTTCATCCAAAGTCTTAGGTTGTGTCCGAATATAAGGCATCTTAATTTTCTCATAGCTAATTTTTAACTTCTAAAATTGTGTTCTTATCAAAATTGTGTTGGTACTTCCATTTCCCGTACAATGGTTTTATATGGCGACCTCCTATCGACATAGATTTAAACCTTGCTTCTTTGCAGTCAAACCATTTTACGAAATCCATATCTACACTCTCGAAATCCGAAGTATAAAATTTATGCGGAAACCCGTACTTATCGAATATGGCTATTACATCGTTTATCCTATCGTTTGAAACGAAAGCACAATCAGTTAGCCACATATAGAAATCATCGCCTAATTCTCGGTAAACCTCCATCATCAAATCGTTTACCTTTCCGATAACTTGCCAATAAAAAGGCGAGTATCTTCCGTTTAACTCAGAATCAAATGATTTAGACACTTCCTTTCCATTTTCGAAGTGCTGAATAAGAGGATTTTTATTTAAAGCTCCTATCGAAACCAACATTCCTCTTTTGTGTCCCGACTCAATACCTTTTTTGTAAAGTTCGAAATCTATATAACCTAAAAGAAACGCAGTCCTCCAATAACATAAATTCAAATCAAGGCACGCAACGGGCTTGCCTAATACTTTAGAAATGGATTCTACATTGAAAGTTTGAGCTATAACCTTATCCCTCTTCTTAGCAATACCATATTTCTCGATGTACTTATCTATGCTATTGCGAACCATAGAAACAAAGTAAACCCCCTTTATTGTATTGTCCGCAGCTTTACCTTGACCGAAAAAACGAAACTTCTTTCCCGAATCAAAAGTTACCATTCGAGACAAACCCGAACTCGAAACCTTAAAGTTTGAGCCGTTATCACGATGAGCAGTTAGAAACTTATTAAAAGCCTCTAAATTACCTCCGTGCATAACTTTCTTTATTCCTTTAGCCATATTTGATGATTTTGTTCGCTTGTAAGCGACTTGCTGAATTTGTAGCTACTAATTATCGACATTGAATAAGCATCCTCGAAATTTTCAAAAGTCTCTACTATATTACGAAGACTTATACTTGACTCGTGAAATACTACCCATTCATTAATACCTTTCTTTTCAATTGTAGCGGTTACAAATTGATGGTGCAATTGAACTAATCCATTTATCTCTACTTCGACATACTTAAACATCTCCTCAGTTACAACCGAATTAATAAAATCATTTTGCTCCTCTTTCTCTTCGGGATTATCGCTAAAAAAGAAAGCGTAGTCTAAAGTCATAACATACGAGCCGCACAAGTACAACATAGATATACTACCTCCACTTGCTAAAGAATCTTGAGCGAAGTTTTTAAACCTTATCTCTCTTCCGTTCTCTTCTCTAACTTGCTCTCCAATCGGTATAAGATTATACATCTTTCTCAGTTTTAATTTCTAAAGGAATAACTTCCTCAGTTGTTTCACTCTCAAGACTCGTAGTAACGAACTCAGAACCGCTTTTAATCATATCTCTAATGTATTCTCCTACAATTTCAAAAGACCTATCGCAATGGCAATGAATATCAAAAGTCATTTTTACCTCGTAGTCTACATTCCTTACATCATACACAAGCTCTGCATAAACTATTGTATCATCCTTTTGATGCTCTATAAACATCCACTTACTCAATTGGTCTCCAAATAAATTACTATGAGTTATAGGCTCTCCAAGTATTTCTAAGGCATCTACTAAATACATCGGCATCGTACATCCTATTTTCCAATCCTTATACTTGCTTGTATCTATATCAAGCGTGTTATCAATCTTAATCATACCTATTTTTTTTAAACTTTTTCGGAAGTTCCTCCGTATGTTTGAGCCACCTACATCGACAAACTAAACACATATTGGTT
>TARA_R110000765_G_scaffold222003_1_pt1 | contig 24797 bp, 27 predicted proteins | sample TARA_R110000765 | Tara Oceans TARA_R110000765 (sample SAMEA4398168) | marine metagenome | biome: Polar Biome; feature: [MES] marine water layer (ENVO:01000295) within the mesopelagic zone...; material: water (ENVO:00002006), including particulate matter (ENVO:01000060) such... | reverse complement strand
GTTTGGGACGCGGAGGTCGCAGGTTCGAATCCTGCCACCCCGACGAATTGAATATAAAACCCTGAATTTCAGGGTTTTATATTTTTATAAAAATCCCAAAATCCTATAAAATTCAAGCTTCAGCGAGACCTATTCGGTTACTTGTTTTACCCTTCACTTTGCCAAACCCCCGTCTTTATTGATGTTGCTGGTTTAGGTTCTCGGGGAACAAGGATTCGAACCGTGACTTTTGATCTTCTAATCAATTACTTATCAATAGTTTATTAATTTTGTAATACCAATGAACAATGTTCTAAAAGAAATAGTTGATTTTTTCTAGCTTAAACTCTATTTTTCGATTTTGGAGGCAAAAGATAAACTCATAAAACATCTACGACAAACAATTACGCTTACAAATGAAGAAGCGGTAATTGTTAGTAACAGCTTTAAAGAACATCGTTTACAGAAAAAGGAAGTTTTATTATTTGCAGGAGAAATCTCTTCGCATATGCAATTCATTGCTAAAGGATGTTTAAGAGCATATTATATGGATGAAGAGGCCAAAGAACATATCGTTCAATTTGGCATCGAAGAATGGTGGGTGAATGATCTATATAGCTATCTCACCAAAACCCCTTCTAAACAATTTGTCCAAGCTTTGGAAAAAAGCACAATACTGCAAATACATCAAGACACTTTAAACAACCTTTATGATCAGGTTCCCGCAATTGAACGTTTCTTTAGATTGAAATTCGAAAAGGCTTATGTCGCTTTTCAATACCGCACAATTGACGCGATGGCAAAATCAGCTGAAGAACGATATTTGGAATTCCGCACGAAATATAGGGAAATTGAACAGAGGGTTCCTCAATATATGATCGCTTCCTATTTGGGTATCACTCCCGAATTTCTTAGTGCCCTTCGCAAAAATTTGAGATAAACTCATTTATTAATCCAGCTTAAGATTATTCATTTTTACTTCTAATAGGTTTGTACTGAAATCATTAAACTCAGTACAAAATGAGAAGAATAGTCGCATTTACGGGAAGCAACAATCCAGCTTCTATAAACGAAAAGTTGATAAAATATATTCGTAAGGAATTCCCTAACAGCGGGATTGAGTTTGTAGACCTTAAAAAATATAACCTACCAATTTACAGTCAGGAAATAGAACAAAGAGGTATCCCAGACCACGCCAAAAAACTATTTCAATTATTTGCCTCGGCAGAAGGATTTATTCTAGCTTCTCCAGAACATAATGGTCTTCCTACAGCTTTTTTGAAAAATACCATCGACTGGCTATCAAGAATAGATCAACGTTTCTTAGGCGACAAACCCATTCTTCTTTTGAGTACATCACCAGGAGCAACCGGAGGTAGTACCCATTTGGAGATATTGGCCAACCTGATACCACGATGGGGAGGGCAACTCGTAGGCCGTTTTTCGCTGGGCAGTTTTCAACAGAATTATAATGTGGACACTAAAAGTCTGAATAATATAAAGGAATCATACCTGCTTAAAAGTTTGGTTATAAGTCTCTTAAAAGGTAAACCTTTTCGGGAGGAGGTTGGTTCATATGATGTAGATGAACTAATGACTTAAATTACCAAACAGTTCAAATCAAAAGGATTTATATAGATATATGTGCCAATAGCATGGTGCAATACATGGGTATGATTAAACACTAATTCGCGGTTTCTTCTTTACCGGTTTAACAAAAACAGAAAATCATGAACAAAAAAATAATTGAACATTTATTCGCGTTTTGGAAACAAATAGGGCATAATGGTGGATTTTTCAATAAAGGAAAAGGTTTTGAAAGTACCTGTCCATCAGAAAAATCATGGCCCAGTAAGATTTTCAATCTCAATTTGGAAGACCTTAACTTAAAAGATCTCGGACAAAAAATATACTCAAAAGAGCTGCCAAATTCTGTAGTGGTGTATGAACAGGAGTCTTTTAGAAAAACAATGTTATCCAATGGCTATAATCTTACTTCAACATTAAAGGCCATGGCTTTGACAACTAATAATATTTTATATGGCAGCATCAAGGAATCAGATTTTCTACAGGTTAGTTCAGATTATGACGCCGGGCTATTTGCTCAAGTGGCCACCGAGTCTTTTGGGTATTCCGTAGAAACTTCAACTATACTGCCACTATACAAGGACCCCGCATTTAAACTCTTTTTGGGGAAATACCGGGGATCGTTTTCCAGTTGTGGCATGGTTTACTTAGATAAATATGGCGTTTCCGGTATCCATATGATTGGTACAAAATCTGATTTTAGGGGTTTGGGACTTGGAAAAAAAATGACACATTTTTTGGTTAACGAAGCCATAAAGAACAAAAGCAAGAAAGTATACCTCGTTGCTTCAGAAGCTGGGGAAAGAATATATTCTAAAATGGGCTTTGAAACTTACGGAGTTTTGGAAAGTTATGCGTTGGAGTTAAAATAATTAGTGGTTTTAATACTCAGAGTACGGGTAATTGTTGTCTCAATAAATGGAAAACAGTTGCCCATTTTAAATCTGATTAGTCGTATGGATTTTATTCTTTTTTAAATATACTTCTTTTCTTAAGGTACCTTAATCAATCCATAATAGCTTGATTATAAATTTGTTGTAAACAAAAGTTAGCAACAATGTCTAAAAAAACAACATTACTCATTTTGATTTATTTGACCGTTCTAAACGCCAGTGGACAAGAATTGAATTTTTCACCAGATTTAGTATTTGGCAACCGATCAGTTACCTACAAACATCTTGTTAAATATTATATCAGCCCTAAACTATCCGTGGACAACCTTACACTTTTTGATACTGAATATGAAGAGGACACCAACAATATCTATTTTGTCAGGAATAATTTCTCCTATCAATTCAATCCAAAAATTAATCTAAATACGGCTATAGGGGTTAAAAACCCCGGAGCATTTTGTACGGTATCCTTGGGGTTTTCCTCCAAAACGACCAATTTTTCCTTTGCCTATACCGCAGGCAGTACATATCAAAAAGGATTTTCATTAGAGCAATCCTTGGTATTAAGTTACTTCCCGGATTTAGGTCATAACCATAAAGGCTATATTAATTTGCTCGCAACCGCAAACATCAATGCAAATGAATATATAAGAGGATTGCAACAGTTTAAAATAGGATTACGAAAAAAACAGTTGATTACTGGGTTGGCCTTAAACCTGGATCAATTCAACAACGCACGAAAAAAATTACAAAATATGGGCGTATTTCTTAAGTATAATTTTTAATCTTAATTATTCAATACAATGAAAAGAAACAAAAACCTTGGAATTTTAATCTTAAGATTGGGGATACCATTTACCATGTTGATTTATGGAATCAACAAAGTAATTGAGGGAACTGGATTTATTGGAAGTCTTTTAGAAGAATATGGTTTGCCAAAGATTTTGGCAAACGGTGTGTTTGTTGGTGAGATCGTTGCACCATTAATGCTCATGATCGGATTTAGGACCCGATTGGCCGGATTGATTTTTTCTTTTAATTGTTTCATGGCAATTGCCATGGCTCAAACCCAAAATATATTTAAATTGAACGAATATGGAGGATGGTCTCTGGATTTATTGTTTATTTATCTAATCGCTGGAATTGTATTTTACTTAAATGGAGGTGGGCAATATGCTTTATCAACATCCAACAGTTGGGACTGACCCTCTATTTCTCCAATTCATCTTTACTAAAAAAATAAAACGATGTACGCCATAATTTATAAGTTCAATGTTATTGAGGGTCATGAGAATGACTTTGAAATTGCCTGGGAAAAATTGACAGAAGCATTTATGACCTATTCCGGCGGTCTTGGCTCACGTCTTCATAAAGATAAAGAAGGTTATTATATCGCATATGCCCAATGGCCAGATAGGGAAACATGGAAGAAAGCAGGAAGCAAACTTCCCAAAAACACCGAAAAATGGATAAAAGCAATGAAAGATAGTAGTGAAGGTACCGAAATATTGTACGAATTGGATGTGATGAATGATTTATTGAAAATAAAGTAAAAAAAGGGTACTAAAGGGGATATGATTAATTATTAATTTAGTGCCCTATGGAGAATGACATAGTCAAATTAATTTCCAGATTCCTTACCCTTACAGAAAAGGAGAGTACTGCATTTATAGAATGTATACCTATTATATCATTTGAAAAAGGAACCATACTCTTAAGAGAAGGGCAGATATCAAGAGATTCTTACTTTGTTATCGAAGGGTGTGTAAGAAAATATTACATTATTGATGGTGAAGAACGAACCACTGAGTTTTATGTAGAAGATGAATCTTTGGCTTCATTACAGAGTTATACAAATAAAACACCTGTCAATCACTATTTTGAATGCGTTGAAGACTGTAGATTGGCTATTTTGAATTATGACAAAGAACAGGAATTATTCGAACGTGTTCCAAAATATGAAGCTTTGTGCAGAATGTCTATGGAAAATGATTTCGGCGAGCAACAAGAAGCTTTAGCTAAATTTATTACGTCTAGCCCAGAGGAGCGATATAAAAACCTTTTAGAAACAAGACCTGATTTACTACAACGTGTACCGCAATATCATCTAGCAAGTTATTTAGGTGTGAAGCCTGAATCCTTAAGTAGAATACGTAAAAGATTGACTAAGAGATAGGAATGATGCCCTAGAAACATATTCTAGAGCATCTTAATAATCATCAAATTAGTTAAGGAATTATTCTTCACGTTTAATCACTTTTACAGTTTTATGATCTACCATTCCCAAGGAAAGAATACGAAGCCATAAGCTAGACTTTGTTTCAATGGTGTACTTTTCAGCATCCAATTCGCTTACAAGTGCTTTCACATTACTTTCTTTTAGATTAATACCCAATAGGTGCAAATCACTTGTTTTTTTAAAGGTTAATTCCTTTGCCTTTTCTCCAAAAACTTTTCCGCCATTTTCAAATGGTTCTGTTTCTGTATTCACCGGAAATTGTTGCACTGAACAGGATGATATTGATGTGCACACCAACACCCCTAAAACTACTTTTTTAATATTCATAATATTATTTTTATTATGAAGCAAAAGTATTTTAGAATTGAACCTTATTCATTGACTTTAGTTAAGAACCTTCTCTGTTTTATCTACCACATCCTAACCTTACCTTGATGCCAAAACTTTCCACTTTCAATAGTATTATTTAATAAATTTAAAATATCACTGGCCACATCTTCTGGTAAACGCGGTGCTACTTTTCCTCCCATATCGGTCTGTGTCCAACCTGGATCCAAAGAAGACACGGTTATATCGCGATTCTCTAATCGCTTTGACAACAATTTCGTGTACATATTTAATGCTGCTTTAGACATTTTATAGTGCGGTTGAAATTCATCAAAATTCAATTCACTAAAAGAACCCCAGTCTGAAGTAATATTAATGATATGTGCTTTGGCATTTAATCTAAGTAGGAGTTTTTCAGTGAGTTCAATAGTCCCAAATACGTTTGTATCAAAGGTTTTTTTTAGTTGGTCCATATTAATCTCTGATGCGTCCCATTTCTCAATTAAAACCCCTGCATTGTTGATTAAAAAATCGAGTTTCACATCACCTAAACCCTCAATAAATTTGTCAATGGAATCACTATTGGACAAATCGAGTATTAAGCATTTAAAATTAGAGTTATCTAATGGATTATTTCCTGAGGTAGAGGAGCCGATTACCTTAAAGCCTGATTGCTTGATCAATAACTCAACCGTTGCCAGACCTATACCTCTACTACTTCCTGTAACTACTCCATATTTCATAGCATAGTGTTATGAGTTCTTTTATTTAAAACAAACATGGTAATGATATAAATAACCACTATAGTAAAAGGAATTATCACAAATCGTTGTTCTGGAAATAGATACCAAAACAGAACAATTAATACCGTTCTTGATAGTGCATGAAAAATTCCGACCCAATGCTTAATGATCCATGAAAATGGTAACCACATAGTGCCTGTTAGCACACCAACGGTCAATGGCAACGATGTATAATCGGTTAAAAAGAAAGGTATGGCAATAGCATAAACCAAAACAGCTTGAGCCACTGTATATAAAAACAACCCGTCATATGCATTTTTAGGTTTTGTTTTATCTAAAAAGTTTTCACCTGTAAATTTTGATATAAATAGCGCCAAATACACAATACTTCCAGTGGCTATAAACAATACCCAAACGGTTATGACATCAGGCAAAAACAATCCTGAAGCACCCAATAAAAACCAAGCTAATAACCCGGAAACAGGTGTTGCTAAAAATTTTCTATTCGCAAATTCAATGCGTTGTTGTTCTAATGGTTCCATGGTTCAAAATGTTACGTAAATTTATTTTACGATTTTTGTTGCAGAAAAAATAGTTCTGTAATATACTTTTCTAGTTCATTATTCTTTCTTGCAATTTTAATTGCTTTTTTATACCATTTCTTTGCATCTTTTATTTTTCCTATTGTCTTAAAATAATTTCCTTTTGCAAAATGCAAAATAGAAGCATCAGGAAATTTATCAAGTCCTAATTCTAAAATTTCAAGAGCATCTTCTAATTTGTTGTTATCAAAATAAAAACTGGAAAATCTGTTGAACCACCTAGCTTGTCTATAGTAATTTTTAATAAAGTTTTTTCCATCAATTTCCTGCACTAACTCCTGAAAAATTCTAAAATTATTTTCTTTATGAGCTTGTACTAAAAGATAGTGTTTTGTGTCAGGGTGAATCTCTTCTGAAATTTGATATTTTTCCCTCTATCTTGATAATGTTTTTTAAGTCTTTCAATACCACCAAAATCTAAGAACTCATTAATTGAATAAAACCGGATTGGGCCATAGTCTCTAAAAAATAGTTTCAACCCTTCATTTATAGTAGTTAATGGAGTTGTGTAATGATTTTCTTTATCTGAAAGATTGTATTTCCATTGTATGTGTTTTCTTGGATGCCTTTGGAAAATAGAATCTAAGGAAGACATGGGTTCTGTTGCCCAATTTTCAACAGTTCCTAATGCTGTGTATAGTTTTAAATCATGTCGTGTGTTCTTTTTTAACATTCTGCTTACCTTTTCCAATCGGTCTCTTGAAATATGAGTAGGGCTTGCTAAAAGAAACCCATTAAAAAGAGAAGGTTTGTTTGCAAATATCTCAATACCGAGTCCAGCCGCCATTTCCCAACCAAAATAAATTTGCTCATTGAGGGTTTTATATTTTGTGTTTATTTCAGGTATCAGTTCTTCTTCCAAGAATTGAATAAATTTAGTAGACTCTTTATAAAATAGATGACGTCTTTTTACAGCATCTGTGTTAATTCCGACCACAATGAATTCTGGTGCAATTTCTTGCCAAGTAAGATTTTGCTGAAATACGATGCCGTTCAAAAAATAGCGTTGTGCATCTATGACATAAAGAACTGGATATTTTTTTGAATTTTCCTCATAATTAGATGGCAAGAAAATTTGAATGTCTCGTTCTTCTTGTAAAATATCAGATTTTAGAATTATTGAATTACCAAATACTTTTCCTTCGTTCAAATTTTGAGATACAACTTGGTTTATTGTAAAAAGTAAAATTATTATGTAATGAATTTTTGTCATATTATTTTTCGCAATTGGTGTAAATGTCATGTTCATGGAACGTAGCATACAAAAGCAATGTGTTGTTTTTTTTAATGATTAAATACTATTGATTTTTTTATAATTTCCTTGCGCTATCACATTAGACCACCAACCATTCTTTTCTAAAATAGGTGATACACTTACGATTTCGCCACTTGAAGATATCTTAAACTTTAAATGATCATTGGAAGTCGATCCTTTAAAATCGAATGTATTCTTATTGATGGGTTTCAGTTCAAAATAAAATGCGCCTTCCTGTCTTGCAAATAATTTCCCATCTTCAAAAATAATTTCAATTAAAGTCGTATCTGTTAATTTGTAAAGCCCAACATAAGTCATCAATTGGGTATGTGTTAATTTATAACTTTTGCTAAAATCTACTTCCAGCAATTCTTCTATTTGATATTTTAAATAAGGCTTAAAATTAGGATATGCCTCTAAACCCTTAACGATATCATTCAGTTTAGTATCCAACGACATCTCGTCTGCAGGTAATCCTTTTTTATATAATTGGGCAACACGTTTAGCAAATTCGATATAAACCTTTTTATTTGTAATAAGTTGATCTTTAGCACCAAAATAAAAACGAGGATTTTTTGATGTGTTTCCTGAAACAATAATGGTATGTTCATCGCTCAATGAAATTGCCTTATCTATTCCGGTTACAAGACCTTCTAATCCGTTTGGACCTGTATAGGTTAGCCAATTGGTTTTAAAACCATCGCTCATAAACAACACATTGCTTTTTTCTAAATGAACATCAATATGATCAAGGGTATGTGAGGGTGTATGGTATGCAGTAACCACCTCATCACCTATGGGAATAGATATAGAATCTTTAAAAAGGATATCGTGATAAGCTTGTGAATACTTCATATTGTAATGCGAGACTATAGTGGCACCTTTATCTGCAAAATAGGCATTGGCATGATGGTTATATGGATCTGAATCGCTATTGATGACATAACTAATAGGGAGGTCAGTAATTTTCCGGATTTCCTGTTCCAATGATGGTGCACTATTTAACATCATGGCGTTAATGAGCAACACTTGATCTTTGCCTATTACCACGCCTAAATTTCCATTGGCATTGCCCTGCCATAGTTCCGTTAAAATATAGACGTTCTTATTTACTTTTTTGACATCGTATTTAGCTTGTGCAACTAATTGTGGAGCAAACAAAAAAAAATAATAGATACTTATAATATGCACGAATTTCATAGTTATATTTAATTTTTTTAGCCTAAAAACCATATGCTACCAATACTCTTTAATCATTAAAATCTTTCCATTCTTAAACTCGAAAAGTGCCATTTGTTCGTCACCTTCAACCATTTTACCATTTTCTTTTGTTATGAAGCGTTTGCTTACTGTAATGGCATTTAAGCCATAAATAATATTCTCAATTTTTATGTCAATAATACTCCCATCGTAGCCTCCAATCTCTTGATTACGTTTGTAGCCTTTATAGAGGTCTTCACGTGTATAAACGCCACCATAATTTGGATGTACATAGGTAAAATCATCGGTAAACAGTTCAAAGATTTTATCGATGTCTTTTAAGGTGGAGTTTTGTTGAAATACTTTTAGGTTGAGCTCATAATACTGATTCAGAACATAGTTGAGCGAATCTTTATGGGTAAGATTACTTTGTTGGGCATGGGCAAAATGAAGGCCACTAAAAAATAGCGTGATAATAATAAATTTTAGTTTCATGTTTTTTATTTGATTAATTCCATATGTAAAATTGGATAGGGTTTTCCAGATGCATCCAATTCGGATCGTCCTATGGTTTCAAAGTCAAAATGTTTATAAAATCCAACAGCTTGTTCATTCTGTTCATTGACATCTACTTTGGTTACATTAAGGCTATTAATTGCGTATTCCAATAAAGTTTTACCGATGCTTTTTCCTCTATGTGCTGGGTGAATGAACAGCATTTCTAAATTTTGATCAGCCACTCCTAGAAACCCAATAATTGCATTATTCTCATCTCTATAACATCTTAATTCAACAGCTTCTAGATATATATTTAGAATTAAGGGTTTGAAATAAGCGATGTCTTCATCTTTCAAAAAATGGTGAGTTGCTCTTACAGATGCTTCCCAAACATCTACGACTTTGTTATATTCAAAACTATCTATATAGTCTATTCCATGATTCATTTTATATTGCCCTAAATAATTTATCAATTTTTGATAATCCAATTTGAGATTTCGTCTAGAAAATTGTCTACAAATTCCTTTTCAAGTGTTGCATATTCATCTCTTTGCCCTGTTGTTGCCTTTTGGAAAAAATGATTGGCCTTATCAAAAGTTATAAAATGATAATCTGTCCCCGATTTTAGAAGGGCGTTTTCCATTCTGTCCTTATTTTGGTCAATGGTAACTTGATAATCCATACCCACAAACAAACCCAACACTGGCACTTTTAATCGTTCGTAATCTTTTGAAGGGTCATGGTAAAGAAAGGAGGTTAGTGAAGGCAAAGCATAAACTATTTTATATTCATCTGCTTTAGCCATAGCTTGCTGCTTAATTTTTTCAGAATCCATCCCGTTTTCCATATTCATTTCATACAGTATGGATTCCGTTGTTTGTTTGAATAATTGGTAGGCCTCATCAATTTGCTTATCATCTTCAATAGCTCTCATCAGTTTGTTATGTGCCGAAACATCGGCTTCAATCCATGATTTAGAAATCCTTGACCCCTTATATTCCTGCCTTACCTGATAGGTAACCACTTCTATTAAAGGAACTGATGGCGCAGCCATTAAAACTACTTTTTTAACTGCCTCATTTCCAGCAGCAACCTTTCCAGCAAGAATACCCCCTTGACTATGTCCAAACAATATAAAATCATGAAAGGGATGCTCTTTGCTCATTTTAAAATAGTTCATTATGTTTTCTAAGTCCTTTGCATGGTCGTCAATGGTGCTGTTTACAAAATCACCTGTGCTTTCACCTACACCTCTATCGTCATAACGGAAAGATGCAATTCCCTTTGATGCCAGATGGAAGGCAATAACTTTAAAAATTTTGAAGCCTTCTAATGTTTCGTCTCTATCCTGGTCACCACTTCCTGAACTCATAATGACTAAGGATGATGCATTTAACTTTGTTGGAATCGATAAGGTTCCTCCAATTTTAACGTCATCCGCTTGGATGATTAAGTCAATCTCTCGCGAATTTTGATCATTACTGTCAATTTTCTGGGCAACTATATTCTGATGCCACAGAAAAAAAATAATGGCTATGGTTATTAATTTTTTCATTTTTTAACCGTGTTTGTTTTTATTTATTGAGTTCAATATCTTTTACATAAGACGCTAAACGTAAAAGGTCATAAGATTTTTTTAAGTCTCCCTGTATAACTGACACAGCACAGTGGCTAACTAGCAATGATCTAGAAACAGACTGTTTATTTTCTTCAACAATTTGTTTTATTACTGCTTCAGCATCTTCTTTGCCTTTTGTTTCATAGGCAAATAAGACTTTAACAGCGTTTTCTTCCGCAGTTATTACTCTATGTTTTGGCGTATATCCTATTTGTTTTACCATAGCTTCTGCCATCGCCCATACTGACCAAGGATTTTGACCAGTAATTAAATTATTATCGTGACTTATTCTTTCAAGATACATGATGCCTTCGTTAAATAACGCTCCTTGAGATATCAGTTCGTCTTGTAATAAAAAAGGAAATACGGATGCAGCATTTGGAATTAATAATAACTCTTCCTTATTGGTAAAGCTACTTACCTGTTTATTTTTTAAAAAGGACTGTCCATCGTCTAAGGTAACATTTACAAATGCTGCAGGGCCATGACAGACCGCGCCTATTACTTTGTTATTCTTATGGAAATCTTGGATTAGAGCTTGTATAAATCTATTATTTGGAAAATCAAACATCGCTCCTTTCCCTCCAACAAAATAAACAGCTTCATATAATTCAGGTTTAACATCTTTTAATAAGAGGCTGTTATTGGTTTTGGATTGCGCCATTGAATCATTCAAAAAAGCATAATCGAATATTCCCATATCATCATCCAACACCACAGGAGGCTTCCCTCCTAAAGGACTTGCGATATCAACTTCAAAACCATTGGCTTTAAAAACATAGTAAGCTCTTGCTAATTCTGTTAGTTCATATCCTGTGCCTTTACCACTTGTACCCATTGTATCTGTGCTGGTTACAATAGCAAGTATTTTTCCGCGATAAACTGGTACGTCTTTAGTGATGTAAGCGATATCACTTGCTTGACTATTAACTAAGGTGCCATCCTCTGCCGGTAATAGACTTGCGATATAGATGCCAATAACAATAAGGCTAGCCACAATAAGAGTGAAAGCGGTTAGTATCCATTTAATAATTCGGTATTTTTTAAACATAATTTATTTTTTTAATTGATGTGTACAGTATTTTATATCATATCGTTTTAAACAGCTCGTCAATTTTAGATTTAGTGCTTTCATCTGGTGCAACTTTATAAAACTCATTAAGTAAATCTAAAGAGGTTGGTTTTTTGGGATATTGATTGTTCACCAAGAAATTTTTAAGAGCTTGGTTCACTTGTTGCTCTCCAATTAATTCGCTTAATTTCACCATGGCAATAGCACCTTTAGAATAAGCAATATGTGCATATCCAGGCTTCACTTTATAAAGAGGTTGATTATCATACAATCCTTTCTCGTTATCATAAATTTGCTGATGAATCTCTAATCGTTTGCTCATTTTTTCATGGCCATGCATTTTCTTATACAACATCATTTCAGTGTACATAGCCAAAGTCTCCGTAAGCATAGAGGCTCCTTCTCTGTAGTCAGGGTTTATTTGGCTATTGCCCCACCAAAGGTGAGAAAGTTCATGCCCTGCCAATTCATTGATTACATCTTGCTTTTTATCACCTTCAACGTTGGTATGAAATATCATATCTTCCGTCATAAAAACTGTAGATGGATAAGCTGTTGCTGCAAAACCTGAAGTGAAAGCTGATATTTCGACAAAATTGATTGTTTTAAAAGGGTACCCGCCAAAATTATCTATGCAATAATCAAGTGTGGTTTTAGCATTTTCTAAAAGATGTTCTACATTCTCGAAGTGCTTTTTTGAATAGTATACATTAATAGCAATGTTTTTATGTTTAATCGATTTATGTTCATATTCAGCAGATGCTACAGCAAACCGGAAAGGAATATTATCAGCAATATATATAGCGTAATTTCTGTTTTTATGAGACCATTGCTTTTTTAAATCTCCAGTACCTAAAGCTGCTTGAGATTTTTCAGTAGAAATGGTCATTTCTAAATGGATGAAATCATTTTTAAACACTTCAAGACTTTCTAAGGCTTTCAATTCTGAAGCTTCACCTAAATTAAATTCAGTTCGTTTCTCTGCATCATCAATTTCTCTATCGTTTTGATACCCAAAAGTTGGATAGTAATTACTGATCCTCATAAAAGAGCCATTACTTACAATAGCATTAAAGGATTGGTGTCCATTTACGGCAAACCATTTGTAGGACAAACTAAAAGTTAAACTTGCCTCTTCATTTGGTTGTAACGGTTTATCCAAACGAATTTCTGTTACATGCGCTTCAATTTGTAATTTATCCGAGTTACTTTCAAATAAGGCGTTTTCAATAGTCAAATCCGGATGAAAATTGACTAAAACTTTATGAATAGGCTCATGGGTGTTATTTCTTAAAACATAACCTCCACTTATTTCATATGCGTTTTTAGATGGATAAAGGTTAATTTGGGTAGTGACATCTGTAATTGTTGGCTGTGGTATCCTTTCATATTTTCTATAAGCCTTTTCATAATTAACCGCTTCTAAAATTAATTTCTCTTCATTTTTAGGCATATAACCTTTCATGAAAAAGATACCGCTAATGACACCCGAAATCACAATAACTAAAGCGAATAAAGATTTCTTTATTTTGAACGTTTTGGTCTTTACAACATGATGAATCAACCAGAGTAAAGTTATTAAGCCTATTCCAAACAAGAGGCGTTGAGAGAATGCTGACAGATAGATTCCATAGCCGTTAAAATCACTATAAATTCCATTATAGCCAGAGAAGATATGTAGTAATGGATAAGAAAAGATATAGTTTGATAGGGGACTTGCTAAAGGAAAAACGGACAAAGTAGACACACCCAAACTAACATATCGATTGTTAATCGTATCGTTAATTAATAATAAAAAGGCTGAAAACAGAATTAAAGGAGCTGCGTTGAATATTAAGACACCAAAATAGGCTTTCCAATCAATACTAAGATAGCCATAGCTAAATTGGAAAATCAAACCTTCAATTATGAGAACAATGGTAAAAAACCAGACTAGTATTGTTGCTGAAACAAAATGACCCTTTAGTTTACTCTTTGAAAAATAGATGCTTTTTTCAATTAATGTGAAATTAGACCCATGACTTCTCCAATGTAAATCATTTATGAAATAGGCTAAAATAATTAATCCAAACAGATGAAAATTTGATGAAATTGAAGTCGCTAAAAGACCAGATGTTGCATACTTTTCTGGTAGTCGTATACCTTTATCAATGTCGGCATACATTTCCATGCCTATAAAAAATACAAGTAGCAATGAAACAGCAACAATGGTAACACTCTTAAAAATGTAAATTAAGTCTAGTTTGGTAAAGGATAACGCAGATTTAAAATCCATTACACTACCAAAATTTAACTTTGGCGTTTTTATGGATTTTAAATTCCCAAAAGAATTAACCACATTGTCTTTTACTTTCTTTTTAGTTTTATGATTCTGTTTCCTTGAGAAGGAAAATAGCCTATAACTGCTCCATAAAAAGAATCCTGAAATGAATAGATAAATTCCCCGATTCAATAAAAATATATTGGTCAATGGGACAATACCATCATTTTTTTGAGCGACGGAAAATGATCTTGCTTCAAAAAAATATGCGGATAATCCAAATGGGTCAAGTATAGCAGAAATTTGTTGTGCTTCTATGGACTGTGGTAAACTCCCATCCATGAAAGGGGAATTAGAAAATACCAATAACACCATATAAAGGACATAAAGTAATAGCCCTCCAATGACTACTAAAAGTTTTTTTTGTGTTATATAGGATGTAAAAAATAAAAAGCTGCAAACAAATAATGCATTGAGTATTCCAAAAACAAGTAACGGATATATATAATGCCATAAATTTAGACCCACCTGCATTTCGTCTCCGGTTCGAAAATTCTGACCGATGACAAAACCTAATATTAACAAGCAAAAGCTTAAGCATGTTATCAGATAGAAAAACCAAAACTTTCCATTTAAGTACGTATTTTTAGAAAAAGGAAGTGAAAAAATCACCAAATCGAAGTTTGCATCCCATTCTTTAAATAATATTTGACTGGAGTATAAAATGGCAAAAAATATAATAGAGAGACTAAGCATTCCCATCATAAAACCAATCATGTATGGTGAGTTTAGGTATATGCCTTCACCAGCAGTCATATTGAATTTATTACCACAAAAAACTCCTATAAATACGATGGCCAAAAGCATGGGATACACCCACCATCGCTTTGTGATTTGATTTAACTCGTATTGAAATATGGGATTCATAATACGATTATTATTTAAGCAAGCGTTTTAAAATACACGTGCTCCAGTAAAGGTGTTACCGCATCAAAACCTTCAGGTTTTGTTTCGGAAAAGATGGTAATATGCAGTACACGCTCCACTAGTTGCTTACTAATTATCTGGTATTTTGATTGATAATCTTCTAGTTCAACATGATTAATTGACTTTGACCAAATTTTATTTTCCAGTTCAGAAATCAGCTCTTTAGGCCTACCTGTTTTTAAAATCTGTCCATTGTTCATAATGGTCATTTCTGAACATAAATTCTTCACATCTTCAACCAAATGGGTGGAAAGAATTACAATAACCTCATTACTGATATCACTCAACAACATGTTGAACCGGTTTCGCTCTTCTGGATCTAGGCCTGCAGTAGGCTCATCTACTATAACAATTTTTGGATTTCCCAGTAAAGCTTGGGCCACTCCAAAACGCTGTTTCATTCCACCGGAGAACGTATGTACTTCCTTGTTTCTAAAGTCCCATAGATTGACTTTCTCCAGTAAATATCGAATTTGAGTTTTGCGTTCTTCCTTATTACCCAAACCTTTTAAAATTGAAATATGGTTTAAAAGGTCATAAGCGCTCGCTTTAGGATACACACCAAAGTCTTGAGGTAGAAATCCTAAATTCTTTTTTATATAATCAGTATCACGAACAATATCTACATCATTAAAACTAATAGTCCCTGACGTTGGTTTTTGTAACCCAACTATGGTTTTCATTAACGATGATTTACCTGCGCCATTAGGACCAAATAATCCAAACATGCCATTTGTAATCTTCAACGAAATATTCTGTATTGCTTGGTGACCGTTTTTATAGGTTAGTTTGAGTTTATCAATTTCTAAAGTGTTCATATTTATTTTTTGATGTTGTTAATTGCTCTTACTTTCTTTTTCAGCAATTTTTCTGAATCTGGATATTTATTCAGCAAAAAGTTATACAAATGAATCGCCTCTTTAAAATGATTATTCTTTTCATAAAAGGTAGCAAATTGAGAAACAGCATATTCCTTATTGTCATTTATCAATCCTTCAATTACTTCTGTTTTATTCATTGCATTTAGCAGTGTATCAAAATGATAAAAATCTTCTGCTCTCATAGCACTTCTGATAATGGTAAATTTAGACCACAAAGAAAGCTCTGGAGAAAATCCGTGTCTTTTGGCCCTTTCCTTCACGTAGTGATAAGCATAATCCAAACCACCTGCATTAATGAACTTTTGGAGGTTATTGGTTTCAAATTCCTGATAGTATTTATAATAATTTTGAAGCCCATGATAAAGGGTTGGGTAACCTGTTGAACGGTGTTGTTCTATATCAAGCTTTAAGAATGACCATTGCAAGCCATCTATATCTTTTTGAGATAATAAGGAGTCTAATTTAGCGGCGCTGTGTTTTACATCGTATTCATCTGGACTTAATGAAAAATATAGATTTGAAGATAGTGCTGACACATCGTTTAAGGTATCAATGTCATCAATAATAGGGTAGGCACTTGCCATTATATATGTATCAAATGCGCTTGGGTTTGACAGCATGGTATTAAATGCCAAGCTTCCACCATATTCCCATCCAAAAAGTAAGCGTTCCTGGTTCGTTCGAAAATTTGAATCGATATAAGATGTCAATTCTGTTTTTAAAAACTCGATAAACGTTTCTTTGCTATCCCCTAAATCCTGAAACCGTTTTGGATAGTCCGTGTTAATTCCAACAACAATAAACTCAGGTGTTAATTTAAATTGCTTGAAAGATTGACTTAAGCTAACTGCATACAAAAAGAACCGTTGTCCATCTAGTACATAAAGGACCGGGTATTTTTCTTTTGATTCTGTATAATTAGGCGGAAGATAGATCTGTATCTGCCGTTCTTCGTTTAGCACTTCTGATTTAATAAAGTGGTTGGCTCCTACAGTGTTATCAATTCCTTTGTTTTGAGCAAAGACAAAGCCAATTGCCAGAAAACAAAAACCCGTTATTAAAATTCTTTTGATATGCATCCCTTTAATTATTAAACCATTTCATTATTACAATAGGTAGATTTCTCGAAATCCCTTATGTTCATAGAGATAATAGGCACTTCAGGAAACATTCCTTTAAGTTGTGTCACTATTTGCTTTGACAGATTCGTTTTTTGTTTGGTTGTTCTTCCTTCCATAATATTCCCAAAAACATGGATGAAATTATCGCTTGTATTTCCGTTGGGGTAATGGTGAAAAGGGTTGAGCCTTACTTTTATTTCTTCAGGGATGAACAACCCTGATGATTCTACAGTATCATATACTTTTTTAATAATCGCTTGCGGTGATTTTAATTTGATGATCTGCTCTGAGCAGTCTACTACAAAATGTGGCATATCTTTTAATTTTTAAGTTTCTCATTAATAACAAATGATGCTATATCTTTAGTAACCTTGGTTGGCGAATTACAATCACAATTACTGAAGCCTATTACGTAAATATCCAAACTTGGCACATAGACTCCCATTGATTTAAACCCGAAGATGCTTCCCCCATGTTCCCGTGTTGGAATACCATCTATATCTTTTAAATGCCAGCCATAACCATAGGTAAATTGCTCACCATTATTTAAAGTATACTTCGTAAAAACATTATGAATGGTGTTTTTCGAAACCAACCTATTTTTATTGATAGCCTCTTGCCATTTTAACATGTCGTCTACAGAGGACATTAATGAGCCAGAAGCATAAGGGATACTTAAACTCACATACATTTTATTTGAAAATTCACCTCTGTTATGATAGCCGTAGGCTCTATTTTTTACAATATCCCTATCACTGGCGTAACGTGAATTATCCATTCCGACTTTTTGGAAAATTTGTTGACCAATAAAATCCTCGTAAGACTCTCCGGAAACAAGCTCAATGATATAGCCTAAGACTACATATCCTGAGTTGTTATACTCAAACTGTTCTCCAGGTTGAAAATCCACAGGTTCGTCTTTGAAGAAATCTACCAACTCTTCAGGTGTAAGATCTTTTTTCGCGATGCTCATAATAGACTTCATTTTAGTGAAGTCTTTAATACCTGAAGTGTGGGTCAATAACTGATGGATGGTAATACTGTTTCCGTTGGGATATTCCGTAATGTATTTGGAAATGGCATCATGTACCTGTAGTTTCCCCTGTTCTTGAAGTATTAAAATACCAAAGGCAGTAAATTGCTTGGTCATTGAACCAATCTGGAATACATTCTCAGGTTTCATGGCAACATCCAACTCCAAATTGGCCTTTCCATAAGCTTTTCTGTAAATAGGTTTTCCATCTTTTGCTACTAAAAAAACTCCTCCTGGCCCTTCTTTGTCCTTAAAAACGGTGGTTATAACACTGTCAATTTTAGTTTCTAATGTTTGTGAGTAGGTGGCCTGCAGTGCAAAAACAGTAATTAAAAAAGGGAAGCCTTTTCTTAGAAGTTTTGATTTCATCTTAGTAGTTTTTTTATAGATTTTTTATTTAGAAATTCTATTATAAGTCCAATGTTAGCGGCTTCAATAGTCATTAATCTTAATGTATCTTAAGAAAGCCTTGAACTAAAATTGAATGTAGTTATGACTATGAAATACGCTTGTTGGTTACACGGCTTTTATACGATTCTTTTTAAAGGATCTTTTCATAAACCCTTTAAGTAATAACCAAACAGTAAATGAGAACTCACCAACAACAGAGGGAACAACAACTACGATTTCGAAAATATCTTTATAATCCATATAGTTGGACATCATGAGTTTTGCTATGCCATCTATTAAATAACCGATCGCTGCCAATACTAATAATATGCCTAGTGCTTTTGGTATATAAGTTGATTTTAATGCTAAATAACCCAAAATGATTAAGTGGACTCCAAAAAACAGTAATCCAACAGTCCAAAGCGTATCAAAATTTAACAACAACTCCGTTACCAGTTGTTGCAATTTTATAGAGTTAGAGTTGTTATTTGTTAAATCATAAACATGTAATAATTTGAGGAGAGCAACACCAAAAAACAGAGCGTGCAGTATTCTAAAAAAAGAAGCTACATAAGATAGTTTTCTATTTGTTGGCTTAGTTAAGTAATAAAGTGATGATATCAATACCACATCAAAAAACAACATGATTACAAACCCAAGTAATCCATTTCCGAATTGGGCATGGCTGTTAATGAAGTTTGTTGTTGTGACAAATGGGCTGTTACTATCTATTAGACCTTCGAGTACTGCAAAATTTGCATAAAAACCAGATAAGAAAATCAGTATATAAGCTATTCCTGATATTTTTGCTACTTGTTTCATAATTGAGAATTTTAAATGTTAAACAAAATTATTGCCTCACAAAATGGATTTCATTGACTTTGGTTAAGAAATGATTTAGCCCATAACACGATGATAACCAGACACAAAACTAATTTGGACTCTTTATTTATTTCTTAAACTACCTTAAGTTTTCTTAGAAACCTTCCCATTATTTTTGTGCTATTAATGAAAAGAATATGAACCAAAACATCAATATTATATTAGCCATCATAGGAGGGGTTTTTCTGGCCATGCAAGGTGGCTTTAACGCACAGCTGGGTGTTCAGCTTAAAAATCCATTAATGGCGTCATTAGTAGCGTTCTTTTTCAGTATGGTTTTCGCTTTACTGATGGTAATATTGAGCCTCAAGAGCTTACCGAAGGCATCGATACTATTTAGTATACCAAAATATTTATGGTTTACGGGAGCACTTTTTAGTGTCGTTGGAATTTGTCTTTACTATTACACCATTCCAAAACTCGGGATATCAACAATGATATCACTTGGATTGTTTGGCCAACTTCTATTTTCGGCGATCGCGGGTCATTATGGTTGGTTTGGGATGCCTCAAGAACCAATGGAATTTAAAAAGATTCTTGGTGTGGTGACCATGTGTATTGGCATATTCCTAATCAAAGAGAGCTAAACTATAAGGGGTAATTGAAAATAAGAATCTTAAAACAAATATTATGCGACTATTAGAAAATCTAAAATGGTGTTACGCCACTAAAAAATTTGATCCGTCTAAAAACATAAGTGATAAAGACCTTGAAAAATTAAAGGAAGCCATACAATTATCGGTTTCATCGTACGGCCTGCAATTGTATAAGGTACTGGTCATTGAAAATCAAGAAGTAAGAAAGCTACTTAAAAAGGCTTCTTGGAATCAGTCACAGATAACGGATGCTTCACATTTATTTATTTTCTGCAATTATACTGAAAGAAGTGAAAGGCATATTGATGATTATATTCAAGCAACAGCCAAAATCCAAGGAGCACCTTTGGATAAGCTTTCTGTTTATGGCGATTTTATCAAAGAAAGCTTATCGCAAAAAACTGATTCGGAATGGACTAGTTGGTCAGAAAAACAGACTTATTTGGCTTTGTCAAACCTTCTAATGGCTTGTGCGGAATTAAAAATTGATGCATGTCCCATGGAAGGGTTTGAATCAGAAAAGTACAATGAAATTTTAGGACTAAAAGAGAAAGGCCTTAATGCAGCTGTTATTGCTCCGGTGGGCTTTCGATCAGAAGAAGATCATACCCAATTCAGAAAAAAAGTCAGAAAACCTAAAGAGCTGCTTTTCCAATCTTTATAAAAAATATTGACTTGTAAAAGTTATTAAAAATATAAAAATTGGATTTCCACTATTCTACAGGTTAGAGGAATACAATTTAAGTTATAGAATTACAGCCTCATAGATAATGGAAAATCAGAATTTCAGTATTGAATTCTTAAACGTTAAGTCTCGCAAAGTGAAATTACCAAAAACATTTAGTGTCCTTATTTTTGCATGCCTTCTGGGTACTATCTTCAGCTTTATAACAAAACCTCAAGAAAGAAGCACATCACTCCGTTTGGAACTTTTCAGTTCCAATGTTGAACAATCAGTAAACTTTTATACAGAAATCCTTGATTTTTCTAAAGAAAAAGATTCCATTAATCAATCCTATCAACAAGTGATGAGTGGTTCTGTAATTATAGGAATAGGACCTGAGGCTAAGTTGCCGGAGGACCATTTTTTAAAATTAAAGGAAAGTGATTCACGCCGTGGCATCGGTGTAGAAATTGTCTTAGAAGTTGATAATATATTAGCTGTTTATCAGCGAGTGAAGCAAAGCGGTTACCCAATAGATGCCGAAATAAATGATAGACCGTGGGGGCTTACCGATTTTAGATTGATTGATCCCGATGGATATTACATAAGGGTTACCTCGAGAAAGGATTAAAGCAATTATAGATTCACCTTTGATTCAATTTAAAGTTTAATATAATTCAATAATCCTTTGATACTTATAGTTTTATAAAAGAATTACTATTAAATCAGTGATAAGTTTTTTGAATAAAATATTCGAAGGCTATGGCTTACCTACGATTTCAAACCTTATTTCTTATCAGAATTAAATTCAAATCGTTTTGAATCGTTTTGGAATTCATTTAGTATTTTTAAGATACGAAAGCGTCAAATAGCCTTCCGGGTAGACCTATTCGGTTACCTATTTTGAAAAATTGATTGTAACATATTGGTATATAAGGGAATAGGGTAGGGGTTTCTAACTCTGCCACCCCGACTTTAACATTTTGTTAACATTTAAACCCTGATAATCAATTGATTTTCAGGGTTTTATTTTTTAGTCTTTCCCTTAAAAATTATATTTTCGCCAGATAATTCTAATAAAAGGTCAACAAATCGGTCAACAAAATAAGCTTAATTTTCTCAACTCGCACTAAACACGGTGTTCTAATAAAAGGATCATCGGGGAAACAGGATTAGAACCTTTAAATATTTTGTCAATACTTATTTTACAATGTGAGTTTTTTTCAATAACGGATAACAGTGTTACTAATGCTCCACAGTTGTCAACTCGCCTTTACCTTTACCATCTTTAAATATTGTTTTTTCGCCGTCAAAAAAAGGGTTATAGTGGCGGTTCGGGTCGTAGATTAAATACGTTGAAGCAGTGAAATTTTAAATTCCCATGAAGCGGAACAAAATGCTACATATCAATTTCAGTTCAAGCGGACATAATTCACGGTTTTGGCTTGCAATGAAGTGTTCCTTCCCAGAGTATAAGGAAGGGTTAGCGTAATGGAAAGTTAAAAGCGGGGATTGTGTCCAAGACAATATGGTACGAAGCTTATTGCCCGGAATGAAGAGAAGCGTAATGGAGTGGGAATGTGCTTAGGATGAATTAAATTTGAATCGTTTTGTAATTTTCCAAAACAAAAAAATCACAAACATTTTGACCTCCTCCTTTCAAACCGGTTAGTTTAAAACTAGATAAAACTGGGCGAAAAGTGCTTATGAACTGCCCTAGTTTTCACGAATGCTACATTGGCCGTTTTGCTATGGCTGAAGGTTCTGCTTAGGAGTCTAGAACTTTAACCTCAAATAGCTTATTTATAAGGGATTCTAGGAGCACTTCTTTTTATGTGCACCGATTAGGTGACTTATATCCTTAAAAGTTGTTCAAACATAGTCTGTCTATTATTCTCCAAAACAATTTTTTAACTCAAACATTTCTATTAGGTAACGAAGTGATAACGTTTAAAAAATTACAAATAGTAAAAAATTAAGGAATATTGCCCTATTAGTTTACTATTAGTAAATAAATTTAAATGTCTTATATCTTTAAAAGTTTCAATTCTAAAATGGTTGTCAATGGTGCGTTGGCTTCCTTTGGGCTTTATTTTTGTATGTATGCCTTTAGAAAGCCCTTTAGTGTTGCTACGTTTGAAGGCTTGCAATTGTTTGGCATGGATTATAAGATAGTACTCATACTTACCCAGGTAGTTGGGTACATGCTAGCTAAATTTTTAGGTATAAAAATAGTTTCGTCACTTCGACCATCAAAAAGAGTATATTATTTGGTAGGCATGATTTTGTTTGCGGAAGTTTCTTTAGTATTATTTGGTCTTTTGCCAAAACCTTATAATGTTAGTTTGTTCTTTTTTAATGGGTTGTCTTTAGGAATGATCTGGGGTATTGTTTTTTCCTATTTGGAGGGTAGAAAAGCAACCGAAATTTTAAGTATTATTCTTTGTTCTAGTTTTATTGTTTCTAGTGGCGCTGTAAAATCAGTTGGGTTTTGGATCATGAATTCCTTTGGAGTATCGGAGTTTTGGATGCCCGCCCTTACTGGATTACTTTTTTTGCCTTTGTTTTTTATATGTCTTTGGTTTCTTGAACAATTACCACCACCATCTGCCGAGGATAAACTAATGAGAAAAGAGCGGAAACCAATGAATGGTAAGGAACGTATCCTCGTTTTTAAAAGGTTCCTTTTTCCGTTGGTCATTTTAATATTTTTTTACACGGCCCTCACCGCATTGCGTGATTTTAGGGATAATTTTTCTCGAGAACTATGGGATAGTATTGGTTATAAAGGGGATGTCGCTATTTATACCTTGTCGGAATTACCAGTGGCTGTTTTAGTACTTGCCTTGTTAGGACTTTTTGGGTTGATAAAAAATAACACCAAAGCATTTATTGGCTTCCATTGGGTTTTGATTTTCTGTAGTCTTCTTATCGCCGTGGCTACCTTTTTGTTTCAATATCAATTGATTTCTCCAATCCTGTGGATGATTCTTATTGGTTTTGGACTTTATGCTTGTTATGTGCCGTTCAATAGTATATTTTTTGATAGAATGATTGCTACGTTTCATATAAATGGCAATGCAGGATTTCTAATCTATTTGGCGGATTCTTTTGGCTATCTAGGTAGTATGGTGGTGCTGTTATATAAAAATTTCGGGGAGACGACTACCTCTTGGCTATATTTTTTTATGGGCTCAATTTACTTTATTTCAATACTCGGTGTGATTATTCCCGTTGTTTCCTTGATTCATTTTAAAAATAGATTTCTTAAAAAGAAAGAAGATTTTGAACCAAAAATTTTAATAAGTAATGGCTAAAATAAATTATGATCTAGTTGTTGTTGGGGCAGGGGTTCTAGGAACTTTCCATGCCTATCACGCTTTAAAAAAAGGATTGAAGGTAGCTTTGGTAGAAAAGGATTCGATGCCTTCTGGTGCAACGGTTCGTAATTTTGGTCAGGTAGTACCTTCGGGTATGAATACCAAATGGCAGGAATACGGACGTAAAAGTTTAAAAATCTATAAAAAGATACATTCCAAATTTGATATCAGCGTACGTCAAGAAGGCTCTATTTATTTGGCTTCCAATGATGAGGAAGTACAATTATTGGAAGAGCTTAAATCAATCAATAAGGAAAATGAGTATACTTCCATTCTCTTTACCAAAACGCAATGCTTAAAACGATATCCTGGACTTAATGAAAACTATATAAAAGCCGGATTGTTTTTTCCCGAAGAAATAACCGTAGAACCTCATACCATGATTACTAAGGTTCAAAAATATCTGAAGAAAAAAGGGCTTCATATTTTTTACAATTCACAAGTTATCGAATGTAATACGCTAGGCGGTTTGGTCAGTACGCATCTTGCAGACGGTCGAGTGTTTACGTCTTCAAAAGTAATTGTCTGTAATGGGAGTGATTTTAAAACCTTATACCCTAAACTTTTTGCTGAAAGTGATTTGGAGGTTT
>TARA_R110000765_G_scaffold426744_1_pt1 | contig 24802 bp, 26 predicted proteins | sample TARA_R110000765 | Tara Oceans TARA_R110000765 (sample SAMEA4398168) | marine metagenome | biome: Polar Biome; feature: [MES] marine water layer (ENVO:01000295) within the mesopelagic zone...; material: water (ENVO:00002006), including particulate matter (ENVO:01000060) such... | reverse complement strand
GACAGTCAAGCCGCATAAGCTGCGGTATCAATGGCTTGGTTACCCTCAAGGCCACCCTCGAAGCGATTGCAGCAGGCCATCCCGCCAACCGCATCGACGACCTTCTTCCTTGGAACTTCCAGCCGAAAAGTTGATCCTACGTGCCGGGCAGACACCGCTTACGGACGTCTTCGACTACATCGAAATGTTCTATAACCCGAAACGCAAACATGCCAAGAACGGGATGCTGTCTCCTGTCGACTTCGAAAACAGACAGCGCAAAGTGAACCAGGAAGGTGTCTAGGAAACTAGGGGCTATTCACATGGATCAATTCTCAATGACAATTTCTGCAGTTGCGGGCTCAGTTCTCGACCCCAAATCAGTGAGGCCGATCCTTAGGGTGTCATTCTGCCCCCTACCGGAAGCGGACCTAAGACCCCGGATTACCCCTTGGCCGGGGCGTGGGGGGCCTTCTGGATCAAGTCAGGAATCCCCCGCTTCGTAACCCGGATGCTGCGTTCTTGGGCTTTGTGAATGCTAAGATTTAAGCCTGAGCTTGGGCCATCACGTCCTTGATTGCGGCCCCAGCCCTGTCCATCTCGGCGTCGGTGAGGGTTGGATGCACTAAGAACATCAAGCTGGTTTCTCCCAATCCGCGCGCGACCTCCATCGGTGTGTCTGGGCGCAGATCTGTGCCATCAAAGGCCTTCTCCAGATACATCTCAGAACAGGACCCTTGCATACAGACGACCCCGCGCTTTGATATTTCGGCGGAAATGCGATCTCGGTCCCAGCCTTCGGCCAAATTCTCTGGGCGGACATAGATGTAATATTTGTACCAAGCATGCACACAGCCCGTGGTTGCGTCACATCCGTTGCAGTTATGACAGCGCAGGGCAGGCATACGTATTGGGCCGCTGTCACCTGCAAACTCAGTCAGGGCTGCGGTTAAGCGCGCAGCATTGGCGGTGCGCGCGGCTTGCCACTCTGGCATCCGTTTCAGTTGGATACGCCCAATGACTGATTGCATTTCTGTAAGACGCCAGTTGGTGCCAAAACTTTCATGAAGCCAGCGAAAGCCTGGGGAGTGCTTGCGCTCGTACACTGCCTCCCAGCTTTTGCCATGATCCTTGAAGGCCCACATTTTGCGCCAAAGGGCTTCGTCGTTACAGGTGACCATGCCGCCCTCGCCGCCGGTGGTCATGATCTTATCCTGACAGAACGACCACGCGCCGATGTCGCCTAGACCACCCACGGGTTGGCCTTTGTACAAAGCCCCATGAGCCTGGGCGCAGTCTTCGATCAATTTGATGTCACGTTCCCCAATGACCGCTTTCAGCCCGTCCATGTCACAGGGCCAGCCTGCCAGGTGAACTGCCAAAATTGCACGTGTGTTTTCGGTGATCACACTCGCCACAGTTTCGGGTTCGATGTTTCCGCTATCGTGGCCCACATCTGCAAAGATCGGTCGCGCCCCTGCGGTCACAATGGACGACACAGAAGCCAAGAAACTGCGCGATGTGACAATCACTTCGTCGATTTCGGATCCACCGTAATGCGCGCCAATTCCCAGTCCTTGAAAGGCCAAATCCAAGGCCAATGTGCCATTGGCCAAAGCAATAGCATGATTGGTACCGGAGAAAGCTGCAAATTCTTTCTCAAATTCACGCCCCTCAGTACCTGTCCAGTAATTGACCTTGTTTGACAACAACACGCGAGACACGGCATCGGCCTCTTTTTGCGAGAATGAAGGCCAAGGTGAGAGAGGTCCGTTCAGCATAAAATCTTCCGCTTCAAATAGGATGTGCAGGAACGCCGCCGACCCGGGCTCCGTCTGGTAGATCTGTTATCACAGCAGCCCCGGCTGCCACCATCACGTCTTGGCCGATGCACACACCTTCGCGTACCACGGCCCCAATTCCGATCCAAGAACGCGCTCCAACACGGACGCCTCCTGCCAGTCGCGCGCCGGGTGAGACATGAACGAAGTCAGCGATTTGGCACTCATGATCGACACTGCATCCGGTGTTTAAAATCACGCCATGGCCGATACGTGTCTCTGCATTCACGATCACTCCTGCAACCACCAATGTGCCAGCCCCAATCACAGCCGACGGGGATAGAATCGCCGAAGGATGCGCCAGCAATGGACTGTCTTGCAGCATATAGGTTTCAAACAAAGCCGCACGGGTGGCGTTGCGCCCAACGGCACAAAACAGCGCCGCCCCTTCTGGGTCTTTGCCGATGATGGGCCAAAGACCGTTGCTTTGTCGTTCCGGCCAGCTTTGATCGAAGAAAACGATCGTTCTCCAGCCCGCAGCATGTGCTGTATCTGCGACGACTTTGCCGTGGCCCCCTGCGCCTATGATGCCAATGGTGTTCAAGAGTTGCCGGTAAACTTGGGCATGGTCGCCTCACCAGCAGCAGAAATGCCATCGCGTTTTATCACTTTACGTGCAGTCAGCCAAAGGATTTTGAAGTCCAGCCAGATCGAGCGGTTGTCCACATACCACAAATCCAGCACGAACTTTTCATCCCATGACAAAGCGTTGCGTCCATTGATCTGTGCCCAACCGGTGACACCAGGGCGCACGTCCATGCGGCGGGTTTGTTCGGATGAATAAAGCGGGACGTATTCCATCAACAAAGGGCGCGGACCCACAAGGCTCATCTCGCCTTTTAGAACGTTCCAAAGTCCGGGGATTTCATCCAGTGAGCTTGAGCGTAACTTAGCCCCTAAGGGCGTGATCCGTTCCGAGTCTGGCAAAGGTGTGCCGTCCAACCCGTTGGCATCTTTCATCGAGCGGAACTTGATCATCTTGAAGGGCTTGGCGTTTAGGCCGGGGCGCACTTGTGAGAAGATCACGGGAGAGCCCATGTCGCGCCCGATCTTGACCCATAAAAGCACAAGGACGGGCGACAATAAGATTAAGCCCACCCCGCTGCCAATGATATCCAGAAAGCGCTTCATGTTCTCAACTCCAAATGATCCAAGAGCGCGTCGTTGACTTTGTTCACCTCATATTTGGCGCGCGCGTAATCAAGGCTAGCCGCGCCCATTTGATCGCGCAGGGGCTTATCCATTGCTAATTGGTTCATACGATTCGCTAGTGTCTTAATATCGCGCACGGGTACGAGAAATCCTGTTTCTGCGTTGCGTACTGTTTCGCGGCATCCAGGGGCATCCGTTGTGATGATGGCACGGCCCATGGCCATTGCTTCCAAAACAGAGCGCGGCGTTCCTTCACGGTAGGATGGTAAAACATAGATATTGCTGTCTGTTAGACAGGGGCGCACATCGGCCTTTGGCCCTAGGTATTTCAAACCTCCCGCAATCCAGCCATCAAGTTCGTCCTGTGATATCGCATCCAACCCATCATCCATGAACCCCACCAGATGAAACTCCGCGTTAGGCAAACGGTCTTTTACGATCAAAGCTGCCTCTGCGTATTCTCTCACGCCCTTCTCACCCAAAAGCCGTGAAATCATCAGGAAAACAGGTTCGTCAGGCAACGGAGCTACAGCGTAATGCTCCATATCAACGCCCGACCCGTTGACAAGCCTGGCTTTGTCTTTGTTTGCTAAACAGCCCGCTGCAATAAAATCTTCTAGATCATCGCTGTTTTGAAAAACGACACGCCAATTATGACGAATGGCCCGCGCGTAAAGAGTGCGGCCAACCCATTGTACCAATCTGGTATTCAAACCCGCCGAGGCGTCTTTTGAAAACATATAGCCAAGCCCAGTAACTGATCCGACCGAGCGCACCCCAGCACTGGCTGCTGCAAAGGCACCCCAAATATTAGGCTTGATTGTATAGGTGAGCAGGAGATCCGGTTGCAGGCCTTTTAAGATAGACCGCAATTGGCGCATTGTGGCTAAGTCTGCTATTGGGTTCAGCCCACGGCGCGATAAAGCGATATCTTGGCAGGTTGCACCCCAAGCGGTCAGCGTTGTGCGGACCTCTTCATCAAAGTCGGGCGCAAGTGCTGTCACTTTAATACCCAGCGCAAGCATCTTTCGGATCAACGGACCTCTGAAGTTCACAAGCGAAGGTGCGAATGACACCAAAATGCAGACGTGCTGTCTCATCTTTTCCTCATTGTTTCGCATGGAGACTTTGGGTTTCATAAAAATTGGACTGGGACCAGGTTTGATGTCTTTTGCGTGGTGCGTTCTTAGCTATGGAAATCAGGATAATGACAAGGACAGGCACGATCATCCATTTCTGTCGAGAGGCCAGCCCAAGGTTGTAGGTTGTGCTTGCCAGAAGCCACCAGCCGATTACGCCATAACAAATAAGGGTTGCACGTCCGGGCAGAAGGGATGCTCCACCGATCAAAGACCGCGCCTGCACCACAATTGCCAAAGTAGCGATTAACACCAAAAGGTTTTCAAGGCCGGCTATAAGACCAAGTATGCCTCCACCATCCAGCAAGGTTGGACGGAATACAAACGAAAACAGCTGTGCGGGAAGGCTCATACTCTGCAAGTCAATGCTGGATCCGCCGATCGATGCGCCAGAAAGTTGCCGATCTTCAATGTAGCTAGACAATTGGTCAATATTGTTTCCAATGCCAAACCGTTGAAGCAAAAGAGGCAGCAATACGATAATCACTGCGGTGCTTGCTATGGATACAGCGATCTTTTTGCCTGGGCTTAATCGGCCAGTCAAAAGGTTTGCCAACAGAAAGCTAACAAGGAAGACAAGGGCCATATGGGGTCGCATCAGCAACATCAAAATAAGACCCACAATAGCAAGCGGCACACGCCTATTTGGATTCATTGAGAACCAAATCATGAAGCCTGAAGCCAGCATCATCAGGCTGTCTTTACTGATCGAAGCGGTCCAGAAATGCATTGAGGGAAGGAAGATAAACGAAGAAGCGAACAGCTTAACTACGGGCCCTTTAGAGCTTGCGACAATCCGGATTGATCGGTCGATGAGCAGCAGTCCACAGCATGCAATCGCAGCATACAGAAAATTGGTTCCGAGATAAGAGAGATGTAGAGCACGAACTGGGACACTTCCAATGAAGGACACGGCTTTTGTTCCAATTTGAAAAGAAACGGGCCCGTGAAGCGCCAGTTCAAAGTAAGTGGCTGAATCAACACCGCCTGCAAGCGTGAATTGCGTAAACGCTACGCTGAGAAGGATGTGCCAGACGTAAATCAGTGCTGCACGTGTTTGCGGCAAACCGATGCGCCGTGCTAATGCGAGTATTCCAATTAAACCGAGGAACAAGATCCCAAAAGCAGTAAATACATCCCCCGCGCTCTCAAAAAAGTTCAACATCTTTGATCTTCACTCCATCGCTGCAAGCGCGATCGCGAGCATTGCAATTTTTATACCCGTCAAAATAAGCATGGGATAGCCAAATCTAATCAAGCGCTCTGATTGAAAAACCACGAGCGTTGTAAAAGTAAAGCTGGTGACTGCAAAGGCCCAGCCGAGTGCTGTAATACCAAAGCCCAAGAAGAACAAGACGATAACCATCACTAAATAAAGCAGCGGATAGCTTAGGCTTAAAATGGTATAGATACGCGTGTTGCGGATGATGATGAAACCAAAGCCTGCAATGGTGATTTCGCCTAAGAACAAGGTTCCGACCAGAACCGGCAGCAAAAGCTTCCTCACGACCTCCATAGCGGGCGTTTCAAGGCCAAGTGGCAGGTAGGGCGCAAGAAAAGCCACAAGTATGCTCACACCTAAAGCCACGAGAATATATATCATGTACATCCTGCGGGCCAAAAGCCGTGTCCGTTCATTTTTATGGCCTGCGACAAAAATCGGAGCAAACCCGATGGCGGGCAAGCTAAAGACAAATCCGATCATCTCAGCCGTGCGTGCAATGATAGCGTAGGCTCCAAGGAGGGTTGGATCCCCTAAAGTTAAGAGGTAGCTGCGATCAATAAAGCGGCGTAAGATCAGCGAAACACTTGCCATCGCATACGGCAGCGAGACTTTCATAAGGCTTACGCCAAAACGCATAGCCCGCCAGCGGCGAAACAGACCTATGATGTCGCGCCAAGTGATTTTTTCGATCTGGGTTACGTAAACTGCGGTTGCAGCAACCCCAAGGCCGCTCCCCACAATCAATCCAGCGACAAACATCCGAATGGAGCCGGTCATATAGAACATGATTGCCGCCATGCTGAAGCCCAACATGTTCGCGAAGATCAGAATCAAAGACGCAACAAGCGCCGCACCCTGCCAGCGGAAATACGAAAAAACGAGAACTAAAACTCCGTTCAAGGTTCCGTAAGCGATCGTCAACCAGATCAAAGCGCGATCTGATGGGGAAAAGGGCAAGGCCCATTGCAGCCCAAAAAACCCAAGGCCGAGAAGGAGCGCGAGGCAAAGAAGGACACAGATGGATGTAAGAAGCAGCGCTTTTCGGGCGCGTGGTTGCTGTCTGCCCGCTGAAATCGCCAGACCGGAATCCATACCCAGAGTCACCGCAAGCAATGCAAAGCTTGAGCCAACAACAAAGAGGTCAAACCGACCCAACTCTTCCAGAGTGACGAAGGGTGCAAGAATAAGAACAGACACAACCAAACCCAACCGTACAAGCGTTGTGGCCGCGACTTGGATCAGGCTATCAAAAGCACCTTTGCGAAAGATATTGCCTGTGCGTTCTTGGTCTGCAGTTTCCGACACGCCAACTCCTACACGGTATCTGAGGCAAGATGATCAGGCTTCATCAACCACCCCTTGCTTGAGTGAGATACACTTTTTGATGTCAGATATCGCGTTGGCGACGCTAATGTCTGTAAGCCAATCTCGGCCGTCTTTACCAAGCCTTTTGAGATCAATCAGTCCCTTTGCAATGCCTTGGAAGGCTTGCTCTAGACTGTCTGCATCGTTGGCAAAAATCATCGGGTAAGGTGCCTGGTCTGGATAGGCTGCAGCGTCGCAATTATGTATGATTGCGCGGCCCATGACCATGGCTTCTAAGATGGTGCCGTAAGAATACCAAGATCGGGTGATTTCGCCGATGACCCCATCCGCTTCTGCAATACCCAACATGATTTCTTTGCGTGGCATCTGAGGAAACCAAGTGATATATTGGTCCACTTCAAGTTGGCGGGCCAGTGCCCGGGTGGCTGCATGATCTGTGCCATATTCAAACAGAGCCAAACGCAGGGTCTTTTCTGGGGCCTGACTATAATATTTAGCCAGCGCCTGAATCATCTGATCGTTGCCCTTTTCGTGAAACCGTCCGTAATGAGCGATGGCACTTGGGGTCCATACATGTTTGACGTGGCTAAACAGGAAAATATCTGCGTCTTGGCGTGCAGCGCGAAATTGATCCAGAAATGAAGCTTCCCCCCGTCGGTGTTTTAAGGCAGGGCCAGTATATTCCGGGTGATACACCATTGGAATTGCATGCTTTAACCGTTTCAACCCGCCTGTGTAAGGAGCTATGGTCGTTTCGATTTCGTCGTTGCTGGCATCCCAATAAAGCGCTCCGACCTTACGGATGGCTTTTCGTTGAATCCACGAGAACATTAGATATTTAATGACGTCTCGTGATTTCCAGCCATTCCAGACCGGCACCATATGTAGATCCCCGCCGGTTGGCATAAAGATATCAAGTATGCGCCCCGCTTTGACGCAATACGCAGGTGATAGGCGGCTGCCGATTAAGAAATCATAAGGGGCAAGATCTGCCCGAATTTGGGCCGCAGAGGTGGTGAAATATTGTCCGTACCCGCCCCAACTGAGCGTTTTTGAACCATAACGTGCAAGCATAACGTTATCCGCTTCGGGGCGGAAATGTGCCGCCTCGTTTGCAAAGAATAAGACGTCACACTCAATCCCCGCGTCCAATAGGTAATGGGCCAGATTGTTAGAGTTGTTGTTCATGTTTCCAATAAGAGCAACCTTCATGCGAGAAGATCCTCGAGGACGTCTGGGGCCGGGAAGTTCACCAAAACACCCATATCTTTCTTTTGAAACACCACCATTGATCCAAGCGCCACAGCAGAAGCCCCGTGGTCAATCGCACTTCGGATGTCGTCCAATTTGCCAGCACCGCCATGGGCAATGACGGGGATATCTACAGCTGCGCTGACCTCTGATATCAACTCTAGATCAAACCCTTCATAACTGCCTTCACGTGGGATCGACGTCAAAAGTAACTCCCCTGCACCCCGATTTTCCATTTGGCGGGCCCAATCAACGGCACTTGCGGCGTGGCGTGTTTTGCCGCTTTGGCTGCGCAACTGCGATTTACCCCAAAGCGCGCGCCCAACGTCAATCGACACAACAACAGCCTGACTACCATAGACACGAGAAATCTCGGGAATCAGCTCTGGTTTAGAATAGGAAGCGGTGTTCACGATAACCTTCTCAAAGCCAATGTCATAGACCTGCTTGGCTTGCTCAAAGCTGGAAATGCCCCCCCCATAACTGAGTGGCATGAAACACTCGCTGGCAACATCACGCAGCACATCAAAGTTAGGGCCGCGGTTTTTGCGTGCAGCCGAGATGTCGAGGAAACACAGCTCGTCAACTTCAAGCTCGTTGAAGATACGCACTGTGTTCGCAGGGTCACCTATATAGCAGAATTTGCCAAACTTTTGGGTTTTGACCAAGCTTTTGTCATGCAGAAGCAGGGCTGGGATAATACGTGTTCTTAGCATGGGACCCCCACAAAACCTTTCAGAAGTGCCAAACCGAATTTGTGGCTTTTCTCTGGGTGGAACTGCGCTCCAAAGATATTGTCTCGACAAAGGCCTGCGTCAAAGGTTTTGCCATAGGTGCAGCGCAACATGACGTCTTCAGGCTTTTCGGCTTGCACAAAATAGGAATGCACAAAGTAGAAGCGCGGCTCAGGCGGCAAGTTCGCCGTCAGAGGAGTATCTTGCGCAATTTCGACCCTATTCCAGCCCATATGAGGCACTTTTAGCTTTGCGTCTTTGGGAAAACGGATCGCGCGGGCAGGGATCAAACCAAGCCCTTTGGCCTCTCCCTCTTCGCTTTCATTTGTCAAAAGCTGCATGCCAAGGCAAATCCCAAAGAAAGGCACTTTGTCTTCAAGCGCTTTGTGGCGCAGAACATCGCGCAGGCACAAAGCGTCGATCCGGGTCATTGCAGCATCAAATGCACCTACCCCTGGCAACAGAATTTTACGAGCATCCGCAATGTCATCCGGCTTGGCCGTTACAACCGTGTCCGCGCCGATCCGGCGGAACATGTTGATAAGCGATCCGATATTACCCATGCCATAGTCGATAATGGTGATTGGCGCAGTCATCTTGTCAGTCCTTCACCGGAAAGCAGTATTTCATATAGAAGGAACGCGGCACCAGATTGGCGTCTGCCAATACTTTGAAGAGTGGGCGCAGGCGTTCAAAGCGTTTCTTGTAGGTGGGGAATTCGTGCCAAGACCTTGGAGGCTCCGCCATGATCGATTGATACTCATTTACAGACAGCCCCAACCGTTTCTGAAAGTAGATCAGAAGTTCCTCTTCGATATGAGGCTGCTCATTATAAGTGTCCCATGCCTCACTGCGGTCCAATTTTCCGTTCCTGACCAGCGCAGACAGGGTGTTATTGCGCAAATCCGTGTCGAACTTCTGCGGATTGTAGATCGAGTGATAAAACGCGGTCATCCGGTTCTCCAAATGGTGACCCCCGTAGTATTCCCAGTTATATTCTTTCTCGAGCAATGCGCGCGCGTCTTCCTTGTTATAATCCAGATACCAATAGGGCCGGATTTTGCGGATACGTGCGGCCATGCTCCAGAACAAGAAGCGATTAAATGTCATCAGTGGATATGACTTGCGTGTCATGGTGCCAAACTTGTCATGGATAGATTGAATGTATTTGCCATCAAAGTAATTGCGCCCGACAGGGGTAATTCCTTCGGTGACAAACGAGTGGCCCTCCAGTACATATCGCACTCCATATTTCCAAGCCGCGCGATACATGACCTCAGCAAGCGCGAGATCTGTTGAGGCTTCAATTTCAGCAACCGAAGCCCGAAAGAAGGCGCGGAAGATGTCATCTGCTTCTTCGTTGTTGACCACATGTGTAAACAAATCGACGTCGAGCGGCAAAAGCACCCGAGCGATGTTTTGCGTCGCAATTGCTGAATTCCAAGTGTTGTCATAATGCACGGCCAAGGGACGCAAACCCCATTCGTATTTAGCCTGATGCACCATATAAGAACTGTCGGTGCCACCCGAGACACCAATGATACAGTCGTATTTCTTGCCTTTTCCGGCAGTCTTGATTTCATTAAGGATTCGTTCGAATTCAGCTTCCCCTTCGGGCCGCCCAGTGCCGTATTGATCCACCAACCCATCCAGCTGTTCACAATAATTGCAAACACCGTCCTGATTGAAACTGATCGCTGAGACGCGGTCATCATATATGCAGCGGGTACAAACCTGACGGTTTGGGTTGAGATCAAAGCCGGGCCGGGTCATGAACGTGCCTTTTATGTTTGTGCGCTGGACAGGAGGCGAGCAGGCGTACCTGCAATGCGAGAACCTGCCGCGAAACTTTCTTTTACAAAACTCTGGGCCCCAACGACACATCCGGTGCCAAGGGTCACACCCTTGGCGATGATGCTGTTGGGTCCGATATAGCAGTTGTCGCCAATTTCGGTGGGCGCGTAAGCATAGGCAGCTTCCCCGCCTGAGATCGCCCAATCGACACTGTCGTGGCTGTAAATCTGAACACCCGCAGAGATGGAACAATGATCGCCAATCTTCAGGCCACCTGATCCATCAAGCACAACAGAAGGGCCAACCCAAGTTTTCGTCCCGACCGAGACATCGCCCAAAACAAGGGCACTGTCATAAACCGATGTGCCTTCCCCAAAATTAAGGGCAGCCGCTTTTTCCCAGCGATCTGAAACATAGTCCCCAAATGGCAAAACTCGGTTATAGGTTTCCTTCATTCTGCTGCGCTGGATATGAAAGGCTGATCGCAACGCACTCCATGAAAGAAGGTTCACAAAACATCCTCCATCCAAGTATTTACATTTAGCAAAGACCAGATCAGAAGGCGGCGGTTTTGGGTGCCGGTTAGATGTTCTTGCACAAGATCCGTTGTGGCGGTGTAATCGAGCACATCATAGATTTTAGACTTGGGATCCAACAGGCGTTCGCGCACAAAGTCGATGCTGTCACCTTTGAACCAACTGGCGTCAGGTGAAGAAAACCCCTGCTTGGCAGACTTGGTGATGTCATCTGGGATCAGGCGGCTCATCATGTCGCGCAGGATTTGCTTCCCGTCCGACGTTTTTTGAAAATATTTCGCGTTTTTGTCGCCGGGTTCATTTTCGTCCATACGGGTAACTTCAGCAAGATTGTTCAGCTTCAGACCAACCGGACACTGCATGGCAAAATCGACCAAATCATTGTCCATGAAAGGCACACGTGTCTCAAGGCTGTGGGCCATCGACAGTTTATCTTCAACAACGAACAAACCGTGCAAGAAGGTCTTGGCTTCAAAATATAGAGACTGGTTGATGTAGTCCTCAGGTCTCTCCAACGGAACGTCTGTCGTGCGAAAGACACTGCGGAAAATAGCTTTGGGGTCTACATCGGTGACCTGCGAAGCGATTGGAGCAAACATCTTGGCCCGATTGTCCTGGTTGGTCAGGCGCTGCCAGAAGCCATAATATTTGTCGATGTAGTCTTCAAAATCATCATTTACCACAGCGCGGTAATAGCGCCATGGATAGCCGCCAAAAAGCTCATCACCGCCCGCACCTGACATCACCACTTTGACGAATTTTGAGGCAAGCTGTGCGGCATAAAAGTTAGGATAGCTTTGCCCAACGCGAGGTTCTTCCAGGTGGTGCGCAAGCCGGGGCAGGCAGCGCTCCATATCACCTGCTTTGAGAACCATCTCGTAGTGCTCGGTCTTGAATTTAGCCGACATGGCTTCAGCCTGAACACGCTCGTCAAAGGCAAGTTCAATGCCCGAAGCAGAAGACAAATCAAAGCCGCAGGTAAAGGTTTTGAGATCTGGGAAAGATTGCGCCGCCACGGCTGTAATAGAGCCTGAATCCATTCCACCAGACAGATAGCTACCAAGCTCTACATCGCCCACCAACTGACGATTGACGGCTTGTGTGAACAGCCGATCCAGTTCCTCGATATATTCCTGACGATCCGCTTTCTGATCTGGTTCGCGGAAGTTGTAATCCCAATACGGGATAAACTTTGGATCAGCGGGCGGTCCTTGCATATCAATCAAGCAGTAATGGCCCGCAGGCATGAGTGTGACATTTTTCACCAAAGTCTGATCTGTGAACAGGTTTTGAAACGTGAAGTATTCATAAAGCGCTTCGGAATTCAAGCTACGCGGGAAGTTTGGTACTGCCAAAATCGCTTTTTGTTCGGAGGCAAAGCCAAGCCGTGCACCGTCACGCCCGATATAAAGCGGTTTGATCCCATAACGGTCACGCGCCAACATCAGAGTCTTTTCTTGGCGATCCCAAAGGGCAAACGCGAACATACCGTTAAAGCGATCCAAGGCTTTGGGGCCCCATACCTGAAGAGCTGTCAGCAGAACTTCACTGTCAGATGTTGATCGAAACCCGTATCCCTTGGTCTCAAGTTCAGTACGCAATTCACGGAAGTTGTAGATTTCGCCATTGTAGCTCAACACATAGCGGCCATCCTGGGACATCATTGGCTGATGTCCCAGAGGAGACAGGTCTATGATCGCAAGACGACGATGGCCCAAACCAATAGGACCATCAATCCAATGACCTTCGCCATCAGGCCCGCGATGGGCGATGGCGTCGGTCATGTTTTGAAGGACTGGAGGGGCCACTGGCGCTCCATCTAGATTTAATAGTCCTGCGATCCCGCACATATCAGGCGTTCCTTATAGGTTAGTCCGCCATCGGGGCAGTCGCCCGTACGGTTTCGATCACATAGGCTTGTTCTTCGGCTTCCATGCCATGGAAGAGAGGCAATGAAATTGAACAATGATTTGCAGCGTAGGCCATCGGGAAAACTTCAGGGGTTAGCCCGTATTTTTCCGCATAAAATGATAACATATGCACCGCATGAGTGGCTGGACGGGTCGAGACACCGCGTGCCTGCAATTCTTCCATCCACGCGTTGCGTTCTGCATTGATCGTCTCAACCGTATCCGCTGTGATATCGTTGGGGCGGAACATGCAGGGATAGCTTTGATAGCCATGGCCAAAACCATCTGCCACAGTTGGTGTCCGCAGCCAGTCTAGATCCTCTAAAGCCCTGTCAAATCCTGCGGCCAAAGCGCGGCGTTCAGTGATGATCGCTGCTGCGCGATCCATCTGGGCCGCCCCGAGGGCACCCTGAATGTCAGTCATGCGTTGGTTGTACCCTGCATGAATGTGATCGGCCAAAAGATAAGGCTTAGGGCCTAGGTGACGTTGAAGATCTGACAACACCGCACCATGATCGCGCAGCTGCTGGATCTTGGTTGCTAGGGCTTCATCGCCTGTGGTGACCATGCCACCTTCACCTGTGGTGATGGCCTTGCGCGGGTGAAAACTGAAGGCACCTGCATTGCCAAAGTGCCCAACATGTTGACCGCCATAGGTTGCACCAAATCCGCAAGCCGCGTCTTCGACGACCCAAAGCCCATGCTTCCTAGCAATGGCCATGATGGGGTCCATGTCAGCAGCCAAACCAAACAAGTGCACTGGCAAGATGCCGACAGTTTTTTCAGTGATCAGCCCCTCAATCTGGGCCACATCAATGTTGAAGGTCACCGGATCAATATCACAGAACACAGGTGTCGCGCCTTGGTGCTCAATCACATTGGCTGTTGCGATCCAGGTGAAGGCGGGCAAGATAACTTCGTCGCCGGGTCCCAGATCAAGGGCGGCAACCGCAAGATGCATGCCCGTTGTGCACGAGGTCACAGCCAGTGAACGTGGTGCGCCTGTAAAGGCACACCACTTATCTTCGAAAGATTTAACTTGCGGTCCTTGAACCAACCAGCCGCTTTCCAAAGGGCCAAGGACGCTTTGGATTTCTTCTGGTGTCAGCGACGTGCGCGCAATTGGGATGGAGCGTCGTGCAGACATCAAGCAAGCCCTACCGCTTTGCGACGCGCTTCTACTTCAGACTTATGTGAAGCACGCCAGTCGATAAGTCGCTTCAGGCCGTCATCCAAGTCGATACCAGCGGTGAACGCAATTTCTTCTGCCGCTTTCACAGGAGAGCCAATCCGGTTGCGCACAAGCGTGGCTTGGCTGCGCTCAGCATAGTTGATCTCTTTGTTGCAGCCCGTAAGGTTCAACAGCTTTTCAGCCAGTTCCTTCAACGTTGTGCGTTTGCCAGTACCCACATTATAGAACTCGTCAGTGGTGCTGGATTTCATGCCGCAGACATTGGCCTTGGCGCAATCTTCGACTGCGACAAAATCAAAGGCTTCAGAGCCGTCACCCATGATAGTTGGCGCATCACCGTTGTCGATCGCATCCAGCATCTTCATGATTACAGCGATATAGGCACCACGATAATCCTGACGTGGGCCATAGACGTTCATGTAGCGCAGGCCGATGTAGTCCAAACCATAGCGATGGTGGAACGAGCGCAGCATGGCTTCACCAGCGATCTTAGTCGCGCCATAGAAGTTTTTATTGCGGAAGGGGTGATCTTCTTCCATCGGATCAGTCACTGCGTCACCGTAAACAGACGCTGACGATGACCAAACCAACCGGTTGATGTTGTTCGCCACACAGGCTTCCATCACGTTAAATGTGCCAGCCACATTGGTGTTGAAGGCCGAGCGCGGGAACTCGTGACATTGAAGCAGCCACAAAGCTGCGAGGTGAAAGACACCGTCGATGGCACGATCTTTCATCGCTGCATTCAAGATGTCGCTCTGCAAAATGTCGCCGCCCACGTCGTGGATTGAAACCCGCGAGTCCTTCAGGGCTTCGGCCAAGTTCTCTTCGCGACCGCGTGTGAAATTGTCGTAGATAACAACTTCAGCCACATCTTCTTTTAGAAGTTTGTCGACAGTGTGCGAGCCGATGAGGCCTGCGCCACCGATGACCATCAATTTTTTGCCGTTGAGTTCCATAGATACGTCCTTCGTGATGGCTAGGTTTTAGGGGATGCAGAGGCATTGGCCGCCGCAAGCAATGTATTGATGACATGATCTTGCGCATCAGGCGCAAGGGTGCCGGTAATAGGCAGACTGAGAACCTCTGCGGCGGCACGGTCGCTTTCGGGAACATCCGAAGGCCGGGCCACAGCGGGCTGGTCGCTCAATGGCATTGGGTAATGCACAGCCGTTGCAATTCCGGCTTCACTCAGCGCTTTCTGGACCGCGTCACGATTTGCCACGCGGACAGTATATTGCGCCCACGCCGAGGTACGGTCTTGGTGAATAAGAGGCGGAGTGGTACCATTACTGCCTGAAAAGGCTGCACTATAGCGCGTCGCCACTGCAGTGCGTTCTGCAACCTCGTCTTCAAAAATGGTCAGCTTGGCCAAAAGAACGGCTGCCTGAAGTGTATCCAGGCGGCTGTTCACACCAACTCGAATGTGGTGATAACGCCGGTCTTGCCCGTGCCGTGCAATCTGACGCAGGACTAAGGCTAGATCTGCATCATTGGTGAAGATAGCGCCGCCATCCCCATAACAACCCAATGGCTTTGACGGGAAAAAACTGGTGCATGATATTTTCGACAAAGCCCCCGAACGGCGTCCCTTATATGATCCACCGAAGCTTTGTGCTGCATCTTCGATTGTGGGCAACTTGTGGCGTTCTGCAATTGCATTGATCGCGTCAAAATCTGCAGGCTGACCATAAAGAGAGACTGGAATGATCGCTTTAGTTCGCGGTGTGATTGCAGCCTCAAGACGGGCTGGGTCCATCAAGTAATCGCCCGGCAACACGTCGATATAGACCGGGGTGGCCCCCAAAATAGCGACCGTTTCAGCCGTTGCAATATAGCTGAATGACGGTGTTATAACTTCATCCCCAGGACCCACACCAAGTGCCATCAAAGCAATCTGTAAAGCATCCGTGCCATTGGCACAGCTGATGCAGTGAGTGGCCCCAGTGAAAGCTGCTAGTTTGCTTTCCAGCTCAGCCACTTCGGGCCCAAGGATATATTTTCCATGAGCCAAAACCCGGGCAATCCCGGCATCAATTTCAGCGCGAATGCGTGCTTGCTGATAGGCAAGATCGATAATTGGGATCATGGGGCTTCCTCCATGTGCAGTTGTCCCGCGGACAAACGATATAATGCGCCGGTTTCTGGACAGATGGTTTCGGCGTCGCCCTTGAGTGGCAGATCAAGCTGTTCACCGTAAGCGCTCATCCATCCAATTTGACGACTGGGCACGCCAACCATCAAAGCAAAGTCGGGCACGTCTTTTGTCACCACAGCGCCCGCTGCGATAAAGGCATGTGCGCCTATTGTAGCCCCACACACAATTGTGCAGTTAGCCCCCAAAGTTGCCCCACGTCCGACCTGCGTATCACGGTATTCGTCTTTGCGTTCGATCAGAGCACGGGGATTATAGACATTGGTGAAGACCATCGAGGGGCCACAAAAGACACCTTCAGCCAGATGCACATTGTCATAGATCGATACATTGTTTTGCACTTTACAGCGGTCCCCGATTGTCACCTTGTTTCCCACGAAAACATTTTGCCCAAGCGACACACCAGCCCCGATCCGGGCACCGCCGCACACATGGGCGAAATGCCAGACCCGGCTGTCAGGCCCGATCTCAGCACCTTCATCCACAATTGCTGTTTCGTGTTGAAAATGGCGCACGTCAGCCTCGTTCCAAGAAAGGGTGAGGGTCAGAAGGGTTGGCCACGACATCAGCGCTGCGGATTGTTGAGACGGCCTCGATGGCGGTGCGGTTTTCTTCCAGACCAAAGCCACGACCTGCTAGAATTTCTTCATAGCTGCGGGTGTGTAAGTCTGTGAACCCACCAGAGAACTCGATCTCTTCGCCGTCCACAGTGATTGAGCGATAGGTCCGCTGACCTTCGTCGTACAGTGCTTGAGGCACGTCTTTGACGTCCAGCGACATATACCAACGCACGCGTGCGTTCTCATATTCAAGATAACCCGCCGCCTTCATAGGGGCGCTCAGGTGGACTTCAACCCGCTGCAAAGCCCCAAATAGGAAGTGCAGCATGTCGAAAAAATGCACGCCAATGTTGGTCGCAATGCCACCGGACTTATCGGAATCACCCTTCCAACTTTGCAGATACCACTGCCCGCGCGACGTGACATAACTAAGGTCCACTTCACATTTGCGGTCCTTGGGCATGGCTCGGATTTTCTCGCGCAGAGCAATGATCGCAGGGTGGACCCGAAGCTGCAGGATCGTGTGAACACGGCGGCCTGTCGCGGCCTCCATCTCGATCAGACCATCAATGTTCCAAGGGTTCAAAACCAATGGCTTCTCACAGATCGCATCCGCGCCCGAGCGCAAAGCAAACCGCATGTGGCTGTCATGCAGATAGTTGGGCGAGCAAATAGAGACATAATCCACGGTGCCACTTTTACTACGGTTCAACTTGTCGATATGACGATCAAAGCGTTCGAACTCAGTGAAAAACTGAGCTTGTGGGAAATAGCGGTCAATAATACCAACGGAATCGTTGGGATCAAGGGCCGCCAGTAGGGACCCTCCGGTCTCGTGGATTGCTTGCATGTGGCGGGGCGCAATATAGCCCGCAACGCCGATCAACGCATAGGATGTCATGATGTGGTATCCTTCAGAACTTGATTAGAGGCGCAGGTCACTATCTGCCGCTGGAAAGACTGATTTAAGATCATATAAAACATGATCTTTGCGGCCCAAAGCGCGCAACTTAGAGATCCCAGCTTGCACAAACTCGTCATGGGCAACCGCTAGAATGATCGCGTCATAGCTTGCAGGATTGGGGTTTTTTGTCAGGGTGAGACCGTACTCAGCTTGGGCCTCATCGTGATCAACCCAAGGATCATGCACGTCGACTTCAACGCCGTATCCTTTGAATTCATCCACGATGTCGACAACGCGTGTATTGCGCAGATCTGGGCAGTTTTCTTTGAAGGCCAATCCAAGGACCAGAACCTTCGCACCATTCACTTGAATGCGGCGCTGCAACATGGCTTTCACAACTTGCGTAGTCACATAGGCGCCCATGGCATCATTCAAGCGGCGACCCGATAAGATGACCTCGGGGTGATATCCAACGGCTTCAGCCTTATGGGTCAGATAGTAGGGGTCAACTCCGATACAGTGACCACCCACAAGTCCCGGACGGAAGGGCAGGAAGTTCCACTTGGTGCCCGCAGCTTCCAGAACATCAAGCGTGTCGATGCCCATCCGGTTGAAAATTAGGGCCAATTCATTGACCAATGCGATATTCACATCGCGCTGTGTGTTCTCGATCACCTTGGCCGCTTCCGCCACACGAATGGACGGCGCAAGATGTGTGCCCGCTGTAATAATCTGTGCGTAAAGGGCGTTCACAAACACACCCGTTTCAGGGGTCGAGCCTGAGGTCACTTTTCGGATCGTGGGCAGGCGATGCTCTTTATCACCAGGATTGATACGCTCCGGGCTATAGCCTGCAAAGAAGTCAGTATTGAAGGTCAAACCCGAGACGGCCTCGACGATTGGCACACAATCCTCTTCGGTGGCCCCTGGATAGACTGTACTTTCATAGATGACCACGTCACCTTCGCTGATGACTTTTCCCACAGTTTCAGAGGCACGGCGCAGGGGCGTCAAATCTGGTTGTTTATGGGCGTCAATCGGCGTGGGCACTGTCACGATATAGACGTTGCACCCTTTGAGGGTTTCTAAGTCATCCGTAAAGCTGAGGTACTTGGCATCTGCCAGGTCCTCAGGTGTGGTTTCAAGCGTGCGATCATGGCCACTGCGCAATTGGCCAATACGGCCAGCATCAATATCAAAGCCCACGGTGGGCGCGGCTTTTCCGAATTCTACAGCAAGAGGCAGGCCTACATACCCCAGCCCAATGATTGCAATTTTCGCGTTCTCAATTGTCAGCATGTCTCAATTTCCGGAACGTTTATTGGTTATAATAATAGCGGTACCACGCCACGAAGGCTTTTACGCCGTCTTGGATGGATGTTTGCGGGCGATATCCGGTCAGGGTCTGTAGAAGATTTGCATCAGCCCAAGTGGCTGGAACGTCGCCTGTCTGCATATCCATGTAGTTGCGGATCGCCTTCTTACCCAACTCTGTCTCGATCGCCTCGATGTAATCCAAAAGGCGCACCTTTTCAGAGTTGCCGATGTTCACCACGCGGAATGGAGCCGCTACTGAAAGGCTGTCTCCGGCAGGGATGTCTTCAGGGGACTCAGGGCGTTCCGGCACTGCATCAATCAACAGGCGAATGCCGCGCACCAGATCTTCGACATAAGTAAAGTCGCGGTACATGTCGCCGTGATTGTAAATGTCGATTGGCGTGTCTTCAATGATACCTTTGGTGAATTTGAACAGCGCCATATCTGGGCGCCCCCAAGGACCATAAACCGTGAAGAAGCGGAACATGGTAACTGGCAAGTCCCACAGATGGGCATAAGAATGGCCCATAGCCTCATTCGCTTTTTTCGTCGCGGCATAGAATGTCATTGGCGTGTCAACCTTCTGATCTTCTCCGAAGGGCATCTCAGTGTTGGCCCCGTATACCGAGCTGGTCGATGCCATCAGCAAATGTCCGACCTTCAACTCACGGGCCGCTTCCATCACATTAAATGTGCCAGTGATATTGCTATCCAGATAAGCCCGCGGGTTTTCAAGGCTGTAACGCACCCCAGCTTGTGCGGCGAGATGCACGATCACATCAGGTGCAAAATCGCGGATTATTTGCCCCAAATGATCGGCATCTTCAAGCCGCCCTTCATGCGCATGAAAGCCTGGCTTCTGGAGCAACATCTGATGACGCCGCTGTTTTAGCGTGACATCATAGTAGTCTGTCATGCCATCAAATCCGCAGACCTCATGTCCTTCTGACAACAACAAACGTGCCAAATGGAAGCCAATGAAGCCAGCGGTTCCTGTTATAAAGACCCGATATTTGGGATAAGAAGTAATATTCGTCATGAGCTTAATGCAGCCTTTCCGCGATGGCCGACCCGATTGACAGTGCTGCTGTTAAACCGGGGGATTCAATTCCGTAGAGTGCCACCAGTCCCTCAAGACCATGCTCTTCAGGCATTTCAATGAGGAAGTCATCTAGTAAAACGCCGTTTCTGGTGAGTTTAGGACGGACACCGCTATAGTCAGATGTCAAAGAGCCATCTGGGAGGGCTGGCCAATAGCGCCGCGCTGCTTGATAAAAAAGCGCAACATCCGCTGTGCCGGGATCAACATCATATGTGTCAATCCATTCGATATCTGGGCCGAACCGTGTCCCGCCATTCAGGTCAAGTGTCGCATGGATACCCAAGGCACCGGGCACCGGCATAGGATAAATCAAATGCGAGAAAGGGCCGCGCCCTGTCAACTTCATATAACTGCCCTTGGCAAACCGCTGATCGGGCAGGGCGGCGGCGTTCAGCCCTTCGGTCCGGCGCGACAGTGACAAAGCCCCGTGCCCTGCTGCGTTGATGACACGCGGTGCTTGCAGAACCAGAGGTTCAGGCGTTGTGATATACACTTCAAAAGCAGACGCTGCCCCTTTGATCGCATCTACAGTTTGGCCCAAAGCTACAGCGCCGCCCGCAGCTTCGATCTCTCCCAGAAGCGACAGCATCAAGCCATGGCTGTCCACAATACCGGTTTCTGGAGAATAAAGGGCGGACGCTGCAATGACTTCAGGCTCCGCTTGGGTTAGCTCAGCCCGGCTTACAAACCGTATATCGCCTGCATCATTGACCTCGCCGCGCTTGCGGATGGCTTCTAGCGCACCTTCATCCTCAGGTGTAAAGCCTACAATATACTTGCCGATTTTCTGATACCCCACACCGTGGCGCGGCAGGTAATCGTAAAGCATCCGCCGCCCAGCAACGCAGTGATGGGCTTTCGCACTGTCCTTGGCATAATAAATGCCTGCGTGAATAACTTCCGAGTTGCGCGCACTTGTAACCGAGCCAATCAGATTTTCGCGTTCGACCACAATGGGCGCAAGGCCCTTGCGCGCCAAGGCCGCCCCGGCCGCTAAGCCAATGACCCCAGCACCAATCACAACAACATCTGCCTGAAACACCTCAGTCATTTAAGCTATCCATAGGATCACTGGCGAAATCCACCCCCCTCCGGCGGGTTTCTGTCTCAAGCTGTGCTATCTCATCGCGAAGGGCGTTATATTCTTTTAGTTTATTTTTCAGGAACCTTTGAGTCAGCGACATCCGCTTTTGTATACCTTGCGGCGTGAGAACATAGACATATTTCAAGCGGTTTTCAGAGGTGCGGAAATTTTCGATCTTAATCTCCCCCTTGGCCGCCAAAGCCTTCAAACAATAGTTCACTGCGCCCAAGCTTAACCCCACCTCTCTTGCGAGATCCCGTTGGGACAGATCAGGCTGTCGTTCGAGAAGCCAAAGCAACCGAAACCTATTTTCGTCGTTTGAAGGGGTTTTCATATCTTACAATAAGCTGGAACAATAAGCTGGTCTATAGAGGCGATTAACCTCGCGTTCAATAGTGAACGCAGGAAAAAATTCGTAAACATCCGGCGAGGACCGCGGCTATGCGGCCTTGACGTTTGTCGCTGCGGTTTTCCAGTTCCACGGTAGCAGGTCGGATACACGCGAGACTGGCATGTCGTGAAGTCGCTTAAGAACGTCAGCGAGCCAGGCTTGGGGGTCGATGTCGTTCATTTTTGCGGTGACGATCAATGTGTACATGAAGGCCGCGCGGTCGCCACCGCGTTCGGATCCGGCGATTAACCAGCTTTTTCGACCCAAGGCCACGCCACGCAGGGCGCGTTCGGCCGCGTTGTTTGTCAGGCAGATGCGCCCGTCGTCCAGGAAGGTGATGAACGCCTCCCAGCGGCCTTTCTTTTCAATCATGTATTTGATCGCCTTGGTGACCGGGTTGTGCTTGGACATCCGCGCCCTTTGTTCGATGAACCAGGCGTGCAAAGCCTCGACCAAGGGCCGCGAGAGGGTTTGCCTTTTCGGACATTGCCTGCGATGTCGGCCAACTCGAAGAATTTTCGCCGCGCATGGGACCAACACAGCGCGCTTGTCACCGGACCTGGGCCCCGGTCGTAGCGGTAGAGATCATTGTAGCCGCTGTAGGCGTCGGACTGTAATATGCCGTGCCAGTTGGTGAGGTGTTTGTTGGGATGCGTCATTTCCATGTCTCGAGAGAAATAGAACAAATTGGCGATCTCGAGCTTGAGTTCCTTGATCATTGCCTCGGAACAACTGACCGTCGCACGGGTTTGCAGCAGCTCGCGGTTGGCAGCTTCAGCGGGCGCCTCTGACGCGGCAAGTGCCGCACGTAACCTGGCGATTTCAGCAGTCTCTGACATGGCTGACATTTACCATGTCGGGTCAAGTTGTTCAATGAAAACAGTCACAAAACAAGGCTTATCCGGCCTTTTTGGGCCGCTGCGTCCAACGCGGATTGCGCCAGTCTATGCCCTCAAGCAAATAGCCCAATTGGGCCGCAGAAATTGCCACAGCCTCGCCAGTTCCGCTTGTCGGCCAGATAAATTTGCCCGCCTCAAGCCGCTTCAGGTACAGTGAGGTTCCCACGCCATCGTGCCACAAAATCTTGACCAAATCGCCGCGGCACCCCCTGAAGCAGAAAATCTCCCCGGCATGCGGATCTCGCCCCAGGCCCTGCTGAACCTGCAGCGCCAGAGTGTTCATTCCCCGCCGCATATCCGTCACGCCACCCGCGATCCAAACTTTCACACCTGCCGGAAACGCGATCATGCCAGCCCCCGCAAAAGACGAACTGCCGCGTCCATATCAAACCCAGCCGGGATCGTGAGGCGATAGCATTGGCCTACCTCAACCACCAGATCGGGGCACGCATCGGCGGACCTCGCCTGATCCTGAACGCCTTCCGGCGTCTCTTGTGTCACCACAACTTGAGAAAATTCCGCCCGGTGTTCAAGCAGCCCGGCCTTGTGCCGAGCCCGCCAATCCCAAAGCTGAGACGTCGAAATTCCATGCCGGCGCGCCAATTGCGCCTGCACACTACCTTCCTCAAAACTTTCCTGAACGATCTTCAGCTTTTCGTCATCAGACCGATGACGACGCCCAGGTTTGGCGTTGGAAACGGCTTGCTTGCGGGGGATGGGTTTGTTGCTGCTCATAACTGCAACCGCTACAAAATCTAACATCACCCGAAAAGACGGCCCTCACCGGATGCGTACAAAAATTCAGAGGCTTCTAGGATTAGGACTCATAACCAGAATATGACAGTTGCCGCGAGAGCGATTGCGTAAAGGAAGACGGTTGGGGATCTGTCATAACGAGTTGCGATCCGCCTCCAGTCCCTGAGCCTCCCAAACATTGTCTAGATACGGTTACGTCGTTCGTATCGACGCTTTTCATACTGAACGGTTTTCTTGTGCGACTTGCTGGTGTGCCCCCATCGGGTGGTCCAATTTAAATGTTAGTGCATGGTCGGCCTTAGGTCTATCGGGACGATGCTTTTGGGCGCTGGCGGTCGGTAGCCCAAGGCGCTGTGCGGCCTGACCGTGTTGTAGTGGCGACGCCACCGTTCGATCAGGATTTGAGCCTCGCGCAATGTGGTGAACACCTCGCCATTGAGCAACTCATCCCGGAAACGAGCGTTGAAGCTCTCGCAATAGCCATTTTCCCAAGGTGAACCTGGGGCGATGAATGCCGTCTTCGCGCCGACGGCCCCGATCCAGGCCCGGACCTTCTTGGCGATAAACTCCGCGCCATAACACCTTCGGAGTGATGCTGGTTAAGAGGCTATGACCACCTGCGCAGCCGCCAAATAGCGCAGCAGGGGTAGTGTCGCAAAGTTTCGGATTTAAGTTGCGTTGTTGGGCGTGGCGGGCCAGGTCAGGTATTTTCCCGCAGCAATCATCAGGATTAAAGAGTTGATCAGTTTCAAAGGCGCGCAGCACCCGAAATCCGTTATCTTATATGCCGTCTATTTCTACGTTCGCTTTCCCGTTTCGTATCGCGACCTTGAGGAAATCATGGCCGAACGTGGCGTCGATCTGGATCATGCAACACTCAATCGCTGGGTCGAGAAATATGCGAGCGCAATTGCCGAAGAGGCACATCATCGAAAGGCCCCAACGGGGCGTTCGTGGCGGATGGACGAAACTTATGTGAAGGTAAAAGGCCAGTGGGCTTATCTGTACCGTGCGGTCGACAAGGACGGCAAAACCCTAGATTTCATGCTGTCGGAGCGCCGCGACGAGGCTGCAGCAACTGCGTTTTTCGTGAAAGCCGTGGCAATAACGGCTGGCCAGACAAGGTCGTGATCGACAAAAGTGGATCGAACACAGCTGGTCTGTTCAACATGAACAGCCTGCTCGTCATGTGCGGCTGGTGTTGGTTGATCACTGTCCGGCGAAAGAAATATCTCAACAATATTATTGAGCAGGACCACCGCTTCATCAAGAAGCTCACCGGCCCAATGCAGACCTTCAAATCGTTCAACTCAGCTTCCGCAACGCTCGCCGGGATTGAAGTCGCGCATATGATCCGGAAAGGTCAATTTCGCCAGGCAGGCCAATCCGGCTTCGCGCAATTCGCCGCATTCGCTGGATAAGTGTGTCCAACTGCGGGGCTAACTTCGGATCAGCGAAAACTTTGCGACACTGCCCAAATACGGTCCCCCGTGAAGGGGTCCTTGCGCAACTCGTTTTTGACAAGCGCTGCCAGACCGTCATGACCTTTGCGGAA
>TARA_R110000765_G_scaffold365109_2_pt1 | contig 24824 bp, 11 predicted proteins | sample TARA_R110000765 | Tara Oceans TARA_R110000765 (sample SAMEA4398168) | marine metagenome | biome: Polar Biome; feature: [MES] marine water layer (ENVO:01000295) within the mesopelagic zone...; material: water (ENVO:00002006), including particulate matter (ENVO:01000060) such... | reverse complement strand
TACGTTTGCACGGATTGCTCATAAATTCCGCCTAAAGTGGAAGATAAACATCGGTGGTGATCCCTTCGATCTTCTGCTGTCCTGAAGCGGAGATCCCTTCTGCTATTGGATCACTCCCCCAACTAAGTCCGTTGTCAGTGCTCTCACAGAGATCGCCGCCTTGTGTTCCGCCCGAGCTTGCACCATCCGAGCCCGTCCACCATGTCCCTGATCCATCCGTACAAATACAATTAAGGTTCCCTGAGTCGGGTAAGTCTTGGCGGGTGCCTTGGATCGTTATGGTTTTCCCGCTCACATCGGCCGCCATGGATCGAGAAGTATCAATTGCAACTACTCGGCCCGCCGCCGCCGCCATTCGTTTGGTGTAGTTTCCTGACAGGCTTTGACTGCTAGATATCAATTGGACCTTATCGCTAAAGTCTGTCGTATCGCTTGACGCCGCCGCGCGTAGATGTGGGAGGCCGGACTCTTTGACCAGTGCGACCAGCGTACTGTTTGTGTACGCCAGATCCTGTATGATCTCCCCGCTGAACGTCGCATGTAGAGCCCATGAAGCCGCGTCGTCGCTGGAATAGTACAATTTAGCACCTACCCCGAACCACCATTTGCCCGCCCCGTCACTTGTCAAAGCACGAATTTCGGCGGGTAAAGATATGCCGCCGATGTCCGTCAATCCGCTGACGTCAACCGCGGCCCATGTGCTTCCGTTTGTGCTTCTGTATATGTATTTATCGCTCGCTGTAATTGCCCCGGATGTGACCCATACATTGTTTCCCCATAAGGCTGTGTACTGTTTAAGGTTACCGGCTGGCTGTCCGCCCGCGCCGAGATTGATCTCTGTCCATCGCGCGCCGTCTGTTATGTCCCCATCATCATCATGGATGATCTCGGGGTTGTTTGACGTAGTTACCGCCACAAAGAACGCCGCGCCGCTTCCATCTTTGCCGCATGCGATATCTGTCAATTCCCAACTGTCGCCAGAAGACGCGCCGACTTCGTAGTAGTTTGTCTCCCAAGTACTTACAGTTGCGCGGTCTGCTATGTTCGCCCAAGATATGGAAGCGTCGTCAAACCCCAAAACGATCCGAGTCGCACCGCTTGATGGAGTGTCGCAGGCATTCATCTTGGCCACGCTGCCTATGGCTGCGCCATCAATCTTGACAATATCACCAGCAGCGACGTCGTTAAATTTAACGTAGTCAGCCATTACAGTTCAATCCAATCACCGGATGGGTTGAAGTAAATAACGTTTGTTGTATCAATACCGTAGCCCATTACACGAACAAAGTCGCCAGATGCAGATGGCGCAGTAAAGTCAATCTCAGATTCCGCCTCGCTTACAAAACACGGAGCGCCCTTTGCAAACGATCCTTCAATGTAGCTATTTAGCTTGAAGTATCCCTTAATCAAAAGACCATCTGATACTGCAGCACCAAGAGCAATCGCAACAAGAGATTTAGTTGAAATCTCTGCATCAGCATCTGCATATTTCCAAACACCTGAACTGTTTAGATACATCAATCGACCAGCAGCCAGTGTATGTGTACCATCCTCGGCCCCGAAGTAAACCTTCTCCCCAACACCTGTATCATTAGCAAGTGCAGCTACACCACCAAAGTTTAGTGTGGCTCCGTATGTATCAAATACAGCAACTGTTGTAGCGCTGTGTGCGGAGCTACCGCTACCACCAGGAATACCAGAGGTAATGCTTACTGAACCTGGAAGACCCGTACCGGTTCCGAGGCCACCGCCAATCGTAAGGGTCTTTCCGTTTGTGTTTGTGCCTGACTCTGTAACCGCTACAAGAGAAGTATTGTTTGCGTCAGCAGCAGCCCCAAGAGTAACGTCTCCACCAGTAACAGTAAGATCAGAGCTTAGAGACGTAGATGCTGAAGTTACATCAAACGATCCATCAATCGTAAAGGTCAGATCAGCGTTTGTTCCGCCGCCGTCTGTCGTGGTCAGCGTCGTTGCCCCGTTAGCGGCTACAGCAATCGTGCAGAAATCGGCAGTATCCGCACTGGACACAATCTTCATGTCCCAACCATTCGCGTCATCAGTATTGATGAGGATGCCCTGGTTGTAGTCGCCACCAGTTGCAGTCAGTTCAAGAGCGCGAACAGTAGATCCTTCAGGTGCGTCTGAACCAGTTGCAATAAGCTCCATTCCTTTTATGTTAAACGTTCCGCCGGTCCCCGATACCTGTGTACACGTCGGGGTGACCTTAATCCCCGTCATTGAATTCGTGCCGCCAGTCGGGGTGATGTTATCCATGTCGAGATTGATCCCGATCATGGTGTTGTTTGACGTGCTGGCCCCAGTCTTATCGAAGTCGATGTCTAGCCCGACGACAGTAGACGCAGTGGTTAATGTGTAGTTCTGGTCCAGAAACAAACCGGTTGCGGCGGACGTTTGAGCACTAAGGACCTTCCCCGAGGTCAGTGCGTTTGCAGTAACGCTAAGAACATCGGCTGTTGTGTTGCTCGCAACTACGGACATTGCAAGAGCATCAACGTCGGTATGCGTGAGTGTGACTCCTGTACCGCTCGATGCTCCGGGGTCAATCGTTACAGCCCCATCGATGTCGACGATACCAGCAAACGTAGACTTTTGCGTGTCATCAATCGTTAACGCCGGTGTTATTGCGCTACCGTTATGGGTTGCGACAACAAACTTACCCTTGGTGTCATCAGATGTTCCACTGTGACTACCCTCGATCATCGCTAGACCGGCACCACTATGGTCACCAAAAAGAACGCGAGTCTCAGCCCCACCCTCGCTGTGTTCAACCGTAGTGTTTTGCAGCAATAGATAAGCGTCTGCGCCCGCAGCATGGATTAGGTTTCCAGGCGCCGACGTTCCAATACCAACGTTTCCATCGGTATGAATCCGCATGCGCTCTGCAGATGAGTCTACGCCGCTGACCTTAGTCTGAAACTGGATGCTTGAAGTACCTGTACCGTCACCACTACCAGAGGCGAGAACCAAATCACCACCATTCAGGTTGTTAGCGCCTGTAGTGGTTCCACCTGCCGCAATCGTGAGTGCCTTACCAACGGTTGTGCCTGTGTTTACGATGGCCGAAATCGTAGTAGCTGTTGTGTTTCCAGCCGTACCGAGTGTAGCGTCACCACCAGAAACTGTGAGATCAGTTCCAACAGTTGCTGTCGTGGTGGTAGTGAGTGCTCCAGTTACCGCCAGGGTCGAACCATCAAAGCTAAGGTTAGCTTCAGCGTTCATCGCGTCTGCGCCCGTTGCGGTAATGACTCGGTTATCTGAGCCGTTAGCCATGAAGTCTGACACGTCAACACTGATGGCGTCAGCCGCTACATCAATCCCAGTGCCAGCGCCCACCGCCAAAGATACGGCCCCACTATTACCACCACCAGTAAGACCATCACCTGCAGTAACGGCGGTAATGTCACCAACAGTAGGTACCTCACCCACAAACTTTGCACCATCCCATGTAAGAACGTCACCGCTCGTCATCGAATCTTGGCCGATCTTTGTAACGTTACCTGATCCGTCAAACGTAAACGCCGTAGTGCCGCCCGCCTCTGTGAGTGATCCGCCATCGTCAAGAGCAATATTACCCTTTACAACTACGTTATCCTCGAACGTGGCTGACTTATCGTCGCTGATAGTCAAGGCTGTTGCTAAAGCGTTTAGGCTGCTGCCAGAACCGCTCGCATTTGCGGTCTGGAAAATAATATCTCCACCCGCACCGGAACCCTTACCCTGACCACCTTGGATCGTGACCGAGCCACCAGCAATGTTGTTCGTTGTTCCTGCCGTTGTCGGCCCCGCAGTCAGCGTGACGTTTTTACCCGCAGCACCATGCGCCGTTGCAGCCACACTAACAGTAGCGTTCTGGCCGTTACCGAAGCCGACGTCACCACCCGAAACTGTTACGTCAGCCAGGCGCAAATTTGCATCCGTTAGCGTTAGGTCACCAGAACTAGCGCCTGTTGCGCTCGTCGTAGAGATTACCCACTCATCAGCACTCTCGTCCCATATGAGGGAAGCATTAGTAGATGAGCCGCGCTCTATAATGATACCTGCGTCACCGGACGGCGTGCCTGCTGTACCATGAGCCAACTCAATAAGCTTATCTTCAACAGTTAAGTTGACCGTATCGATACTAGTAGTAGTTCCTTCTACCGTGAGGTCGCCCTCAATTGTGACACTACCGTCTGCGGAGGCCGTAACGGATGAATCGAAAACATTCCCGACTACATTGCTTGAGGTACTCATTACGCTCTCCAGTTAAGCCGGATGTTCTCGCCCACACAAGCTGCGCTTGCTTTCGCGCAGATATATAGCGTGCCGCTACTTGCGTTCGTTACGGTGGTATCGAAGTGGTAGTCTTTGCTGATCGTGAACACTACGCCGCCGTTAGTCGCACCAGCAATACTTGTCGTTACTGTTTGAGTTGCACCGCCAAGCTCGTCTGAGGTAATCGGAATCAATCCCGCTGAGTCCCGAGAAAGAAATATTGTGACTGTGTCCGTCGCGGCGTCGATACCGCTAAGTTCAAACTCAATTGACTCGAGGTAACAGTCGTCGGGAACGACATTAGATTTCTTGTTCGTTGCGAGACTCGTGATTGCATGCGCGGCATACCCCGTACCAATGGTACGCTGCAAAGCTGAACACGAGTACCCATACTTACTAAATTGCTGAATCATTTCGAAACTCCTGACGCTAAGCTGCGTCTATTGTAACACTTTATCATTCGAGGTCGATCTCCATCTCACCCTTATCCCCGGTTTTGAGTTTGCGTAAGATTCTTTCCGACTCAGAAAGTTGCTCCGCCTGCTTAGCCTCACGCTCAGCAGATTGTTTGTCTTCCTGCTCAGGGTAATCGTCGTAGTCCATGTAGGCTAAATTCTGGCGGGGCTTAAAGTCTTTAACATAATCGCCGTCAATCTTTGCGTCCTCGTAAGACTCACCAACAGCAGTCTTTTTCGGGTTAACGTCGCGGATATCCACGAGGCCCCACATGCGCGCAAAACGCATAAGCTCTCCACGAATTCCTTCATGCTCTTCGTGCGGCGTCTGCTCAAACTTTTTCATGATCCCATTAAACTCATCGAAGATTGAGTTTTTGAAGATCAAAGCCCCGACACCACCACTGATATAATAACGCTTATTCGTTGTAAGGGTCTCACCAGCCAGGAAGGGGTCTTCAGGTAGCGTGCTAATTTTGCCTTCACGAAAGTCCTCCATCATCTTAGAGTACGAAATCCTTTTCGATAGCGGATCTTCCGTCGGATCAACTGGAAGAACCTCAAACATGTGATCACTCAGCCATTTAGCCAATGGTTGAGCGACCCTATAAGGTACGGCCGAGTCACTTAAATTCGTCGCCGCTACAAGGTCAGAGACTATGAGGCCCCGCTCTGGCTGAAACAAATCCAGCGCAGGCTTAATGAACCGAAACAAATCAGCACCGTCATCGGCGCCGCTAATATAATCCGGGCCGAGATTTCTTATCTCCGTAAACATCGCTGCGATTGTTAACGTTGAAAGTATCATGTGGTTGGCAGCAGCTATATAGCTTTGCTCTGGAATTAGAATCGTTGCAAATGTCCTGTCCGTACCTTCTTTCCGATCCAGCAACGCGTGAAATTTCTTGTTCTGCTCATTCCATGCATAGGGCATACGAACAGAACTTCGCGGAAGATCATACAACGGTACCGATGACCTTGATGGTTTCGGCACAAACGCGGACTTAGTTAAAAGACCTCTATACTTAGCGTATTCAGGGTCAGACTCTAACTTTAGGCCGACCTTATTGATCTTATACCAGTTGCCGTTCTCCATAAAAGATGATCGTCCTGAGAACGCCATTCTGATCTGGCGACGTAATTCAGGTGGGAATTTAGACGCAGGCATCCCAAACTCTTCTGACAACTGACTCTTCAGCCCCTCATAAAGATCCTTTGAAGGCTGATCCATGGCTTCGATTACCGCTAAGTTAATCCCCATAGGATCAACGAGGTCCTCGTAAAGCAATGCACTAATCAGTTCAGCGCCTTGGGTGTAACCTCGATTCAGTACACCTAAACGATACGCAGCCCGAGGACTGAATAATACGTCGACGAGTTGCCGGTTCGCATTTTTCTGGAACGCCCAGAAAGGAAAAAAGATATTCATGATCCAGTGCCGGTCAATCTTTGACATCGACCCCGCATAGTCGTACAGCGCATCAATCGTCAGTCGCGCTGCTTTTCGAGGATCGACACCCATCTCAACCAAGGTCATCGCGGCGCCATATCTTTCTCGTTCAGACCAGCCTTCAGCTATGTCCTCCGCAATTTTGACCCACTCTCGAGTTGTGGGGGCGCCAGGTATCCGCATTAAACCAGAACGTCGTTGGCTATCAGAAGTAAACATCTCCCCCGAAACACGAATTTTAGTGCCCAACTCAGCCGTATCGAACGACGCGGACAAACCCTCTTCAGCAAAAACGCGCCTCAAATCAGTATATGCATGCGGGATGCCATCAACGACCATGAAGCCCTTACGTCCATCGAGTACCGCGTTAAGGTCGCCACGCCACTTCGAGGCGCGAGTCAGAGTTGCCGCCCAATCAGCGCCCTTATCTCCAGCAGTCGTCAAGGCTGCGCGCAAGAGTTCGCCCGCATCGTCCTTCCCAGCCTTCTTAGCCACCATCAAAAAAGATTGAGTGATTGGATTGGTGAAAAAAGTCTGCGGTAAAATTCTTATCGTCGAAATAAACGCGGGGCGAAACCCAACTATCTGACCCATTTGATTAAAGTGGTCCATAGTATTCATCCAAAAGTATCGTGACTTCAGGAGAAAATGTCCGCGAACCATTCGAGTCTTTAAGTATCGTGCCGTCCACGCCATGGCTAACTGACTATGTGACTCAGTCTCTCGAATACCCTTACCGAGAGCTTCGAGCATATCGCCGCTAAAGGTTTTTAGTGTCGGGTCGTTGGCTTGCTCTAAAGCCATCGAGAGTTTTTGCCTCGCAGATTTGGGGACAAAAAAGTCTAATCCGTCCAACGAAGTAACTTCTAAGAATCGAGGATTGTAGCCATACACCCGGAAAGCTGTTTGTACGGATCGAAGCTCCTCAACACTATCTAAGCTCTCGCCCATAACCCAGCGCTTAAAGTTGTTAGCTGTTTTCGCATCAACAGCCACACCTAAACCAACCCAATCCAGGCGAGCCTTAGCTGCCTGACCATGGCCCGCAATTAAGACCGCGACACGATTAGCAACAGGTGGGTCAGTCCATTTTTTGCCGACCTTAAAATTCGCCTCAACTTTTTTGTACAAGTCCTCAAATGCTTCCGCAGAGCTACCCGCAAAGGACTTCTCATTCCGAGCTGTTTTTCCCGTGATGTAAAAAATGCTTTCCAGAACATCTATATGTTTCGACTGAATGCTGTCCCCTGCCTTAAGTCCTGTGGCCTGAAAGATTTCTCTCAAGAGGGGGTCCCCACTAGGATTAAACACAAGGGCTTCAAACGCGTCGACCGCTTTTTTCGTATCGCCATCGGACACGGATAATTTCTTTCCGATTGGGCGCCGGACTATATCTTGCAGAAAATCAAAATGGGCAGCATTTACCGCCGTCGTGTCCCGCATAAACTTTAGAAAATAAGTATCCATGGTTGCAACGGCGGAGCCCATTTTATCGTGGCCCGCACTGAATGCGTTTCGACCGGACTTAAACTTGATATTGGGCTCACCTACGATGAAACGAACAAGTTTCAGGTAGTCGCCCTCTGAAATTATTGTGACCGAATCACCGATACTTTGCTGAGTCATGCGGACACCAGCCATGATGCTCATACGCACTTTCGGTGGAAGGTCTCGCATATCATCAAGTACGTCATCTCCGAGATACATAAACCGTGCAGCTTTCGCAATTGGTTTCGACTGCTTGATGTACTGATCAATTATTTGAGTCGGGCTAAGCTCTTTGATCGCGTTTACTTGACTCTCAACTGCAATCTTTCTTGTCGCCGGATCGCTCACCATACGCTTACGCGTAGCAAAAGCTGCCGCGCCACGGCCAAAATCAAGTAACGTGTACGACGATCCCGTCGTCGGAGACAGTAGCCCCCCTAAAGATATTGGTCCGGGAAGATCAATCGTGACCTCGAGGTCAGGATTTTTTGCTTGTTTTGTCGCCGCATCAACAACGAGTTTCTTTAACTCTTTTACCGATATTGGATAGCCAAGTCGATTGGATTCTTGAGCAATTCTAAGGAGATACTCGTCCCCCACCTTGTTGGGTAAGTCATCCAGTAAGGCTCGTTTTAGCAGCTTTAGAAGATTAGGGGCGCTTTCCCGAGAGGGCTTCTGCTCCGCGAGTAGCCCAGAAAAAACCTTTTCGATTTCTGACGAGGGTGCAAACTTAGCCCCCTCCGCCTGAGCATTTTTCGCCGACGCAAAACTACCGAGAACCCGGTTCATCACACTCTTAAAAGCCGATGTCGTATCTGGCGTAGGTGGTGGTCTCCCACGCGCAAAATCTGCAAACGCCTTAGCAAAAGCCTCTTCTGCCTTAGCGATAACTGCCGGGTCCTCGGCAATGAACGCTGCCCCCTGATGCTCAACGGTGATGCCTTTTGTGCCCAACCACTTAACAACCTTACCCATTTGATCCGTGTCTAGTTCTCGACGCGCAACTTTATTGATCTCTAACATGAAGTCTTCGATCGTCGGAGCTTCTTCCATCGCCCGAACAACTTTCTGCGTGTCTTCTACAAAGTCACCGAGATCGCTAACGTCAACGGGCTTTTTAACTTTACCAGCCTGCAAAAGGTCATCGGATACTTTCGCCAGGTCATCCTTACCTATCATGAATTGAACAATGTCTGACCCGTCACCGGCTTTCGACTCTATCCGATTAATCGGAATACCTTCTTTTATTAGTCGATCGTAAACACGTTGAGCCTCTACTGATGGGTTTACGTCACTGGCAAAATCGAGCCCCTCTTTCTTGGCCCGCTGCAGAGCAACCTTGTAAAGTGACGTAGCAATACCCTTTTTCTGTAGTTCTCTTGGAAGCTCAATAGATTTAACGTTGAGCGTTCCACCCTCTACTTTGACGAGCATCCCAGGGATAAAGTCTACGTCCTCAGCCAAAGACAGGGTTTCTTCCGCCTTACCTGCAGATATTCGACGAAGGTTTTCGATCTCTGCAATTCTTTGATCTCTAATGCTTGCCGCTAACCGAAGACGGCCCTCAGCGAGGTCACGCTTAAACATCCGAACTTGGATACCTGCAACACTGATTACTTCAGTGTCGGGTGAACTCTCCATGATTGACTTAATTACAGCACTTGGCTCGTCTAACAGACCGCGCACGGTCGGCGAGTTTGCCGCCTCCAACGCATCGAGTTCGTCGATTGCCGACTCAAAATCTTTCTGCGCGTCAACTACTTTTTGTTTCGCTCGCTCATGTTGAGCCGCGACCTCAGGATTTTTACGGAGGTACTCATCAGGCAAAAACTTCTTTGTCTTTTCGTTTCGAGTGATAGTTTCAATTAAAGAAGACTTTCGCATCTTCGAATAGTTTTTGATGCCGTTAGACTTTGCCAGCCGCTTTAGCTCTTTGACCGTTTTCGTCGCCAAATCAGCGGTGAAGTCAGTCATATCCTGAGCCTGAATACGGGAAGCCAGGTCACCCGCAAAGTCCCGCACCTCTTTTGAGGTCAACAGTTCTTCGCCAAACGCCATCGGAGAGAATCTAGGGTCGGTGATGGTCCCGCCAGCCACATCGGCAGCAGCGCCCACAGTCGTGTACTTACGCTTGAGGTCAGGAATAATGTCCCGGAAAGTACGGGTGTCGTAGATAAGCTCAACACTCTCGCCAGTCGTACGCTGAATTGCTTTTAAGCGGTCATCGAGGTTCCGGGCAACATGCAATGCAGCATCACCACGCATAGCGGGAAAAGCCTCCTCAAGTTGGCTACGAAACATAAGAGCCGTGGCAGAAATTTTATCGTTACCAATTTCGTCGTATCGGCTTGTTACTGCTGTAATAACTGGCTTGATGTCTATCTTTCGTTCTTCCGCCAGAGCCGTGCGGACAAACGCGTGAGCCGCGCCCCTAGACTCAGCTATTCCCGCCAACGACTTAGTTACGGTCACCAATTCCTGGTTTAAGTCCGCAGCCTCTAGAGCCTTGTCGGAACTCTTTTTGATATTGACGGCGGTTTTGTGGGCATCGTCTATCTTTAGATAGATATGATCCATTATCGTGCGGCCCTTGATTAGCTTGACGGGCAACTGCTTCAAATACCCTGTAATCTTCTGCTCAAAAGCTTTCGGGTTCTCGATAAGCATCGTAGCCGCAACCGGACTGTGAAAAAAGTCATACATGCTGTTGATAGCATCAGTAACTTCCATGGATTGCCCCGGTGATTTACCTCGGGTAAACTCACGGCGCATAAGCTGCTTCCTCAAGCTTTCTTCGATTGGCGCCACAGCGTCAGTCAGAACCTGCCTAAAGTAAGCGCCTTGGGTAGTTTTGTCCTTGACGCTTGTCGCTAAGTCTTGGAGGCGCTCGATCTTACGGCTGATGTCAAAAAACTCATTGTAGTCAACTATTTGAGACGCAGACTCACCTCGAGTGATCACGCGCTCAACCGACGGGTGAACGTAATCTCGACTTAAACCGAACTTCGAAAACCCTAAAACGTCATCAAGTTTTTCGGTCTCGCGACCACCCATTGTCGGAAGTTCTCTCGCAATCTCTAATGCGATATTGCTGTCTGTTCGGTCAACTTCGACCATGACTGGTTTGAGTTTATCGCGGACACGTCTTTCCGCTAGTTCGGCATCAGCAACCGCAGCTTTAGCTTCATCGAGCAGCTTAATTCCCTGGTCATAGTTCCCTGCCGCGAAAGCTTCTTCTGCCTTATTGACCAACACCTGAGTGTCGATCATACTTGTCGCCGCAGTGCCCATGTCGTCTAAAGCCTGGGGAAGTTGCCTCCGGTTGACGACGCGTGAAATCACCTTTACGCCCTCACGAGTTTTAGACGCAAATTTAGCAAAACCAAGCGTTGGGTCTGGAGCTAAGATGTCTATTCCCGCGCCCACAATTCCAAGCCCTAATGCGTTCAGGCCACCTTCTTTCGCGGCATCCGTTGACAAGAGTAGCTTTGTAAAGTCTTTCGCCGTTCGGATGCCCTCGAGTGATCCTTCTTTGAACGCCTCGACAACAGACTCGCCTTCAGGGCCATTAAGCACTCGGTCTATTCCGCCTGCCCCGATACTCAAATGTAAGTTTATTTTATTAAACACTGAGTCTAAGTGCTGCTCGCCGCGAAAAACTGGGCGCTTCTCATTATCCAAACCAACAAGTTGAACTCGGTTTCTACTGGCCTCGTGAAAGAATCTACGCCAGTACCCATCGCCCTTACCGAATCTTTTCTCGCCCATCAAGTTGCCGGGGTCCATAAACTCGTAGGACATAAACGCAGGCACACCAACTTTGTTCGTCGTCAAAAACTTCGCGTAGTGATTCCGATTGCGGACCAACATCTCGTCTCTGATTTTCTTCTCGCGTGAACCCTCAATATCGGCGTTAAGCATAAACTCAGTTACGGACTGACCCAGATCCTGTGCTGCCTTTGCCGTGTCATACTGTAGCCCCGCCTCCATCGTTTTCTGAAACGCAGACTCCGCAAATATGTTGTGGATGCTATTTTCGCCGTACTTGGCGACAGCGTCCTGCATAATCTTCGCACGCTCAGGATCAGACGAAACTTCGGGGTTTAGAAGCTCCTCAACGTCCATCTCAATTTGTTTGTACGCATCTGTACCTGGTGCCGCGATCTCATTTTGTACGTCACCGCCAGCAGACTCTTCGTCCGTCGTGTATACAAATTTACCTCGGATGCCATGCTTCAAAATGTTCAGCACTTCATCGCGCTTTTCACGATCTTTCGCAATGATACTCTTTGCTTTAGGCGAACTCTTCTCAGCCTGACCGAGCAATCGCTTGGCTTGCTTTAGAAAAGCTTGCCGCTCTTTTATTTTCTTCTCGGTCTGAAGCGCAGGCTTCTCAAACTTGAGCATAAACTGCTTTGTAAGCTCATTTGCGTCAGCTTCAGGATTACGAAAACCCTCCAACTCATCGCGATCCTTTATCGCCTTAAGAATATGACCCATCTGGAATCGAGGATCTTGAAGCTGCTCAACGGTAAACCCTGAGCCCTCGCCAGAACCCCCGCGATTAAACTGCCACACCCCGTGAGAATCTTCGTCGCCAGGAGATTTCGCAGATGGATCGAGCTTGCTTTCGGCAAAACCGTTGGCCAAAATAGCCGCCATCTGGTCACTACTCAGGCCAGCACCAGAGCCCATCTCAAACACAACTTTAGCTACTTCAGCGTGGCGCTTAGACGGCTCTTTGATTTTCTTAAAGTCAATCGCCTCGGACTTGTACGCTTTCCTTAAATCATCAACACTGTAGTCATACTCTTTCTCATATGACTCAACTCGCCTCTTACCGAGATTCTTGATCTGCTTACCGCGAGTATGAGTAATACGTTTCTTTCGAAACTCCTTCATTGCATCTTTTCGCGACTCAAGATGTGCTGGCTCAAAGGCAACGGTACCCTTATCTTTCAACGCCTCGAACGCGTCTGAAGGAGCCATACCCTTGCGTCCCACGGACTCAACAAGCATACCAACGTCAAACCCTTGATTCGCCGCCGCTCGCGCAAATTGTTTCTCGGTCAGGCCCAAGCTTTTGCTGTGCTGGCTCATGATTTCAGGAAGCGACAGTAACGCGGCTTCAGATCTACTCGAAACATCTGGGCCGAGAGCCACCTCTCGCTGGTTTTGAATTGTCCCGGCGAGAACGTAAGGTTTCAAGTCGATGTTATCGAACTCTATTTCCTCGTCTTCCGACTCAGCAGAATCGATAAGACTATCAACCTCAGAGACGGGTTCAATTTTTTGTGTCTTATCAGCCATTAGATACCCTACTTAACCCCCGTCCCGCTGCGATCTGAGGAAGAGATTTTGATAAACGTCCTGGTACTTACTCAAAGCCATGGCCAGATGTTCCGTCCGCAACTTTGATCGTCGCAACTCAGGTCTCAAAGCGTCAGCTTCGGCCTTCATGTTATCGTAGTCTTCCCTCATTTCAGTTAGTTTGACGCTACTACTTTCCTCGCCGGGAACAGTATCCGTATAGTCCTGCAACACTAATTTAGCTTCGTCCGACAAAGGGCGAACATTACCTACATTAGAGATACTCCCATCCGGCTTTCTCGGCATAATCTCATCAATTAATTTCATCGCATGCTCACGCTCAGTAATTTTTGCCTGTGTAGCGTTACGCTCAGTATTTGCTTTGTCTACCTTACGCTGAATATTCGCAATCCCCGCCTCCAGACGAGCGCTTGGATCTTCCCGATAAATAGACGGCGCACCACCGACAAACATTTTGCCCCGCGATATTTCCATCTCGTCAGCTTCGCTCGTGAATGGTGACATATCTTGCTTACTTAGCCCGTAACGAGCACGCTCATCGATGGCCGACACAGGGGTCGGACTCTTAAAGGGTGCTTGGACTTTAGGGACGATAATATTACCTTGCTCCAGGTCATCCTCAGAGACCGGTTGCGCAGCCAATGAGGGTCGATCGTTCCAACCAAGAGGAGCGTACCATCTTGAACTTTTGCCTGTTTTTGTAGGCTCTATGTCCGTCGCGCCACGAGATTCGTAAAATTCTGTTCGTTCTTTTTCTTTACGCGCAACCTCTGCCTCTAATGCGACACGTCTTTCTTTACGTTGTTCAAAGCTACTAAGCGCTGTCGGAGGCTCTTCCGGGTCCGCGTTAATTACAATCGGCTCCTCCGTCGGCGGTGGTGGAGGTTCATCCTCATCACCTTCAATAGGGTCCCTCGACGGACCTGAAGATGTAACCGCTGGTGGTCCCTGGGAACCAACCTCAGCCGTTGGCGGTAAATCAACCTCAGCCGCCACAACCGGTGGTGGCGTATCGTCACTATCGACCGCCGAGATAATCCTACCGGGATCACCAAGGTTTGACTTTACGGCCGCTACCGCAACTTTAACTGTTCCTCCTCCGGGTCTAGGCATTTTAACCAAGCTCCTTCATGTCGCGCCGATTTTTTTGTGTCGCAAAAGCCTCGGCCATGTCAACAATCGTCGGCTGTCCTGGGGTTTTAGCCTCTTCTTTCTTCTTCTTTTCTGACGCAGGATCGTAAGGTAAAAAAGCACTCAGCGCGCCAGAAATATCTTCGGTATGCTGATCCCGGTCGTAGTTCTCTTCGCGACTCTTCTTTCGTGCCGCACTCTTCTTTTGACGGTCAGACAGCTTCTTTGCTGCAGCGCCTATGTTCGTCGCCTTCGGAGCCGGCTTCGCTGCCGTAGCCGCGTAACTGGGGGTCGTTGTGGTTGTTGGTGGGGCGGCCATTGTTATTCTCCTCCTGATTGTGGCAAGAGCGGGGTTGGTTGGTTTAGCACCCCACGAGCCTTCCGCTGAGCTTCCAGCTTATCTGCCATCTCGATTTTTGTCCGCTCGTTCTCATCTCGCTGATCAGCTATCTCATCCTGGGTCGGCGGCACCCCTGATTTGCCTGGCGGAACAGCGGATACCACCTTACCTGACTCGGCTCCAACCTGTCCTTCGATGACCTCATCATCATTCTCCTGTACGCTGAACACCCCACCCAAATCCTCAAGAGATTTTTGTTTCTTTTGTTCCTCTTCTTCTTCTTTCTTAGCCGCAAACTTCTTTGGAGTCACCAACTGTTTGAGAACGTCTCCAAGCTTTGCCCGCTTCTCATCTTCTTTGGCTTCTGGCTCTTTCTTCTTTTTGAGGTGTGCCTCCATATCAAAACCCGTAAAGAGATCGGTCTTGTCTGCAAGGGCTGCTTTTTGCTGAGCCAATTGATCCGACGTAGGCTTTGGTTTCGGCGTAGGCTTTGGTTTCGGTGCGGGGGGCTCTTCTGTAATAGCTTTCAGGTCAGCATCACCGAGGTCGTCTGGTGGCCGCTCTACCGGGTCTCCAGGAAAGTCAAACCCTGTGGGTGCCGGCCGGTACGTTGTTTCCCCGTCTGACCCTCTTGTCGTAACAACTGAACTCGGCTGAGATGTCCGCTTCTGTAATCCTCCATCGGGACCAACTACCCAACCCACGGGAATTTCTGGGGTTGGGGTACCGTCTTCGAGTGCTTTTGAGTTAGCGGCATTCCAAGCCATGCGAATGTTTTCGTCCTCAACATCCTGACGCGGGTCGCGATCATAAAACTCGTCGCGCTCATCCTGTTCCTCGACCCCACTTCGATCATGTCGGCTCGACACGTCACCCAAGGGCGGATCATCGCCTCTCTCGGCGCCTGCACCATCACCAAAATCAACCTTTCCACCGGGTGTTGTCAGGTTGGCACGGGTTATCTCAACATCAATTTCAGACGGGCTATCATCTGGAGTGGCTGGGGGCCCAGGATCTATCGGCTGAGCAGGCCCGCGCTCTACGTCACGGAACATCTGGCCCGCAACCTCCGTCACATCACCGTACTCTGCGCCCCGTGTGGGATTAAACGTGTCGACTGCGGTTAACCCCAGCCGCTTAGGGTCCGTAGCTATTTGCCGCGCTTGATCATCTACGGGGTCAAAAACAGCCGCCTCCTCCTCAGCGTCAAACCCAAGCTCGCCTTCAATAATTTCAAGCGCAAAGTCCTCACTGTCAGAACCAAACACACCCTTAGCAAAGTCAGCCTCAGTAACGGGCCGGTACGTTATCTCCCCGTCTGACCCGGTGACCGACACAGCAACACGCCTTGGTTGCGCGCTGCGAACACGGTCAATAAGATCCGAATCGTTTTCGGGGCTAAGCTCAGCCACGCTACCTCGAGGCTCGATACGACTAACGTTGCCGTCAGAGTCAATAATGTAATCTTCTCCGTCTACAACTTTAGCGACAACTCTATCTTGAGCCAGCAACTCATCAATTTCAGGGGCTAAATCCGCATCAGTTACGTGACGGCCAGTCTTATCAATCAGATATTTGTCGCCTACCATCGCAGCATCGACTTCGCTAATTCTCGTCCGAGAGCCCTCTCTCGCGGTAGCAATCTTACCACCAACAAAAACCAGCCGGCGTTCAGCCCGCTTCACTTGTGGCGATTTCTTATCGGGCTTGCGCTCAATTACATTGATGACATCAACATCGCCGGGCTTCAAAATAAGATGCTCTGGTTGGCCGGGGACCAGAACGCGAACATGCCCCGCAGGGTCCCAAGCGTGATACTTCAGCCGTTCGCCGGTTACAGATTCACCGTTTAGATTAAACTGAACGATGTCGCCAGTTCCAATGCTTTTAAAGCCATAACGGCCTTCGCCTCGCTCCTGCTGGCGATTAAAGGCCCGGACCATGGCGAGGTCATCGCGGCCTGCAACATAACTGTCGATGTCAAGCTTACCGTCCACCAACGTAATTCTACCTAGTTCGGAGAAGCCGTTGTCCCGAGCCCAGGCAACGTTCGAAGGGCTCGACAAAACTACGGCCATTTCGCGCTTAAAGACTGCCGCTGCCGAAGGCTTTTTCGCCGCAAGCTCTTTTTGTAATGTTACCAGGCGGTCGCGAGAAGCCTTTGTCTCATCAAACTGCTTAAGCTCTTCCTGAAGCTGCACTTGATTTTTAAAGTCGAACGAGCCTCCCCTCTCCGCCGCCTCTTCGATGCTGCCCATCGCTTTAGACGCCCTGTCGACAACCGCAAGAATAGACGCCCCGTCTAATTCCTGATTATCTAATTCCGTCGATGCCGTACGGGCCTCATTGAGCTTGTTCTGTACTTCCCTTCTCGTCGTCGCAATCACGTCCGCCGACTTATTGTACAGGGTTAGTTGGTCCATCTCCCCCATGTCAGGACCCAACAGCGCCTTAACCTCACCAGACGACATCCAACCATTTACGATAAGGGGGTTGTCAGGATTCTTCCAATCCTGAAGCTCCTCGATGTTCGTAATTTTCTTCGTCCCAGGGTCGATTTTAACAACCTCAAGGCCCGGCCCCCTGCTCGACGCCTGGTTAAGCGCGTCAAACAACTTGGCTTTTGTGTTGAAGTTTTTTGCCTTGCTTATGTCAATGTATTTTTCGGGTAGCTTAAACGGGTCGGAGTCAATTATTCCCGCCCACAGGGCAGCATTCCCGGTTTTACCCTTGTAATACGTATCGGATCTCGCGTTTGTCCTCACTCGGTCGTAATAACCAGGGTTTGTCGCCGACTCGTCGTCGAGCGCTTTCTCGTTGGACTTAATCGCCCGGTCAAGCTCCACTTGAATGTTTTTACGTTCGGCTAAAGCTATGTCGACCGTCAAGCCTGCGACATACTCACCAAAACCATACTGAGTCTCGCGCCAGTCTAAAACTTGCTGGAGACGCTCGAGTCCCGCGTCAGCAATAGCCTCATCTGCCGCCTGAATTTCGCCGTGGATCTCAACTATAAGATCCGCACGCTTGGCCATGTTAAGGATTTCTTTTGCGGTTGCCGGACTAGTGTCACCCGAGGAGCGCTTGTCCATCTCAACAGCCATCGTGACCAGATCGTATCTACTCATGCTAAATTCCTTACCTTAAAAATCAACCCACCGGCGCCGCGTCCGTGCCATGATCCGTCATAGGTTGCGTATTTACACCGCCGCTGCCGGCAGTACTACTATCTTTGCCGCTGAGATAGCCACCTTTCGCTAGTGCCGTACCCGTCTGAGCAGCCCAAGGGGATAGACGCTCCCACATTCCGGGAGTGTTGTACTGCATGTTCGCAACATTTGAGCCCAAGCCACCAAGAACATTACCGTACGAGGTTGTGAGTTGAACGTCGGATGCCTTGGCCTGCGCCCCAGCCATATCGCCGCCCCGTTGAATACCTAACTTAGATGAAGCAAGTGTATTCAGCCTACGCTCAGCAAGTTGATCGGCTACATCAAACTGAGTGCCCGGACCATAAGGACCCTGTCGCTCCTGCTCAAGAGCCGCCCGATCAAACCTGTCCTGCGCAGCCACCGCACGAGCAACGTCCTCATGCTGGTCCCGCATACTCGCGTCTGAGGGCCCGTAGTCATCTTTCGTTAACCTTGCCTGCGCGGGGTCGACTGATGCTTTATACGCGTCCGTAATGTCTTGCTTTCGACCTGCCTCAAAGTCTGCAGTAGCGGCAATTGCCTCTTTCTGGCGCTTGTTTTTATCCCACGCTGCCTTTACACCAGCGGCTGCTACAGCGCCCAACGCGATTAAGCCGAGGACGGCGTGGCTTAGTTCAGGATTGGGCTCACCGCCCTCGAACAAACACAAACCAAAAAACGCAGTAAGTGACGCCCACGTAACTAAATTAAATTTAGGTATTAAAATGCTCACACCCACACCTCAGACTACGCAGATTATAACAAGTTTAGCACTCGAGCGTTCCGAATGCCGAAGCTAACCTTACCCACGAGGTTAAAGTAACCTCTTCCCGTGACTATCGTTTTGCCCGGCACACCCATATTTTGCAGGTACACGCCCGCACCATCAGGGCTCTTGACCAAGCACTCAACCGAGATTTCGTGGTAACCTTTAGCCAGTGTGGTTGTGTGGTGTAGGTCAAACTGAGTAGCCGTGTGCATCTCAGACGCAACGTAATTTGGATTTCCGCCTCTAAGAGCCTGCGAAAACTCTTCCGCACCCGGGGGGAGTTCGGGTAACGACTTGGCGTTGAGCAACTCTACCGTAAGATGAGCGATCCCGTCGGATTTAAGCGCCGTTTTTGTCATCAACTTATAAGCTCCGACACCCGGACCTATTTGATCGGATTTGCTCACGGCTCCCGGAGATACTGGGTGAAACATGTTTTGGCCAAGAGTGCGCGTACTCGCAGGAACAACCGTGTTGTCTAACCTACAACGAACTTCAATTGGCGTCTCGACGCCTCGCGTATGTATTTCCCCCTCCATGTCCTTATAAATTCCACGCCAACAATTCCAGCTTAAGAAAAACGACCACTGGAGTAACGACACGGAGGTCTCATACGGCTGATACCACCTCACCGAACAGCCGGGAACCGTAAAATAATTTGTCGCGTCTTTAATATCAGAAATACCGTTACCGTAAATCGTCGCCGAAGACAGCATTGACTCACTTCGAGCTAACGAGGCTTGCTCGGGTTGGATGTGGTAGTCTTTAAGTTGAAAATTGTCGTCAAGGTTGGCTTGGGTCAAGCGACCATTCGCCGTAGACATCAAACCCCGATCGAGGCCCATGTCCATAGAGCCTAAGTGAGCGTACGTAGACAAGGTATACGGATCGTTTGTAGAGCTAAAAGTTTTTTCCGACAGTAAATCTTCGCCTGTAACGGGAAGCGGAGGCAAAATAATTATGGGCATCGTAAACTCACTTCGTAATCTTAATTGCGGTTAACCGACTGTTTCCATAATTTACCCGTACACCGTCCAGTATTTTTCTGCCCCCGACCGGAGATACCCATCCACCATATAGGGTCGCTCCGTCTTCGTCCTCTCTTTGATTCTCCGGGCTATACCCCGACGTCCACCTACCAGGGCACATGGTTGAGGCGAAACCACCAAATTCTGAAATTGTAATGTCTGTAGTTCCGGTATTCTCGATCACCTGCATAATTGGGACGTTAATGCCCAAGTTACTAGGTTTCAGTCGATTACCTCTTCCCTGAATAGTGGGGGCGATGACGTCCCAATGCTCGTTGCCCTGGAAAAACGCAAGGCTCTCATCCTCCGAGCCATGCACCCCCGCCCACCCCGAAACATAATCCCAGACCTCACCAGAATCTAGGCCGATCGGTAATGTACGCGACTTAGATGCGGTAAATGACGCTGCTCTGTTAACCCAGTTAAATGAGTTAACCATCGCGGGAACACAGCCCGAACCGATTACCCAGTTACCGGCTTTTTTATACCCGATAGCAAAAAGTGCAAACAAATCCAAGTACCTTTCCGCAACCAGATGGTTTCCAAAACTACCAAGGCGACGACTGATCTTTCTACATTCTCCAGGACTCGTATAAATCAAGTTCATTAAGTCAAATGCTTCCTCGGAATACACCGGATTAATGCCCCGAACTTCGACATCCATCATAAGAATCAATTTTTCGTTCGGACGCAAAACTTGTTCGTCCGTGGGAACTACAATTGACAGCTTTACCTCATCGTTGTCCTGCAGATGACTCCACCCAGCATCGGCCCCCGCCGTACCGTCCGCCCAACCACCTGAGAAGACCGCATCGGGTAAAACAGTGTTAAGGCGATCAGCATTCATAAACCCCGGAAAAGGTGCTATTGAGCGCGATTTGCCGGAATCGTACCGCCCGAATGAGCTTACGGTCAGCGGCGACTCAATCGTATCCGAAAGGCTGTAAACAACTTTACTGGGTAAGTAGTCGTTAGAGAAAACATTATCGTCGATATTAGCTGATTTTACGTTGTTTAAATCGGCCGCTAACGCTTCACGCGAATCCCGTATGTTCACGTCCGTCAACCTATCTTCCGTTAAAAAACCTGGAGTATTGCCTACGTCACCATAAACAGAGTCCGAGTCAGAGTTAGGTTCTTGCCTCGAAGGGTAAACCGGAAGATCGAACGCTAACAAACGGCGAGAAAATACACCCACAAAGTCGCCTTGACTAAACTTACTTTTTTTCCGCTGCAATCGCCGAGCAACTATCTCAATCGTGTGCTCTCCGGGCTGCAGTTCAACAACAGCGCCGAGCCTCACGGGCATCACTTCGGGGCCGTAACTAACGGCTCGATCGCTGCGCAGCTTTTGGCCTGGGCGTGAGTTAGAACTATCCCCATAACCAGAACTACCGCCGACGGACCTCTGGCCGAATACAACCCCCGACTCGTTGTAGCCAGGAACCAGTGTTTCTAGAATGCTCGGATCAGAATCTTTTTCGTCGTCATCTTTTTCTATCGACGGAATACTATCGGTCACACTAAGGCCGTGAGACGACTCTTCAAACGGTAACCGTTTTCCGGTAATTGTTTCCTCAATAATTTTACCGTCGACACGAAGGGCAAACTGAACCAAGCTGGGAAAGAATCCCTTGGATATATGATGCATCCCTTGACGGCTTGGCGCCCGCCGTTCTCCTCTCGTTGTCGGCTCATTTAGTGGGAACGCATAGTGGGCTTCGTTGTTAACCAGGTTTTCGGCGTCGTTACTCGTCCTCCCATCGGGCAAAGACTCCCAATCTCTCGAAGGACCGATCAAGTCTAGCACGGCCCTCTCCGACTCTAACGATTCCTCCATACCCTCCCATGTGTCACCGGAATCGGGAGTCGTAAGGTCTGGGTTACCTTCGTAGCGTCGATCACCTGAGATCCACGGGGGCTTCTCTTCGTAGAAGCCTTGCCAGATATACTGAACGTAAGCTGAAATCCAAACATTAGATTGACCCGTCGTAAACGTTATTCGTTGAGAGTCAGACAAGTCAGCGCTCTTAACCGGTGACCAATCACCGCCGTTGCTAACAATCGACGGATACGCATCAGCATCAGTCGGTGAAGCAAGAGTGCGGCGAAATGTCACCCCATCAAGCTCAACAAAATTTGGTGGTGTTCGGGAATTAAAGATATGCAGGTCCTTTACCATCCTGTATTGGCTTTCAATGCTGCTCGAATGAACCTTGAAATACGCCCCTTCGGCAACACAGGGGCCTGTTCGGCTTCCGACATCGATACCGAAGATGCTCAAAGGGCCGCCAAGAGGACGATCTGGATGAACGCGAAGCCCAGCTTTTAAATTTTGGGCGTTAAAATTCGTACGGTCTAAGCGACCCGAAACCAATTCTTTAACGGGCTGAATATCCTCGTTAAACTCTTTTGGATCAAGAATATCTCGTGTACGCAGAAACCTACGGGGGAAAATATGGGGCATTGTTATTTATCCTGCCTAAAGGGTACGCGGCCCAAAGGTGCGCCCTTAGTTGCGATACTCGTGTCAAAAGCAAAAGCGGCAATACTCAACCTCCCAAGCTCCCACGAAAAATCTGACTCATCACTACCAGACAAGACGATCCGCTTTTCCAATTCCTGCTTCGCCTCGCCCGCGTCTCGAAATAGATAGCGCCAACCAATTAAATCCTTGCCCATGACCGTACGCGTAGTCGGAGCTACCGGAGATGGACTACCCACAAGTTCAATCTCAAAAGCCCACGAATTAGCGTTCTGAATGTCTACTGGAATTTGACGCCAAAAAACGCGGGGGTCTCTAGTTCGAGCTTCACCAATGACGGCGTTAGCCGCCACATCAGCGATAATCCCCGAGCCATCATCGGGACCATGAAGTAACACATCATGCATTACAGCTATAGGTTCCCACGAACCGTTCCGATAAAGCCGTACCGTTGCGTTACCAACCCAAGAATCAAGCATTCCGACATAAAGGCTTCGTACGTTAGTCGGAACTAAACCAAGATTACTAGACCGCAGCCACGCTGAACGGTAACGAATTCTTCGAGGCGGCCCAAAATAGTCGGTTGACTGACGGTCTAAAACAAAAATTCGAGAAAACGAAACCTTACCGTTAAACTCCAGACCCAGAGGCGGTGGTGGACTCGACAACGCTACGTTTATCTCTCGGGGGTCGGCCCCTACAGCAACAGTGGTTCGCGTGTGGTCAGCAAGAGAGCACATGTCAGCGATAAAGATACCTAAAGTCTGGCGACGCCAATATAATCCGTCAAAGCAGAGAATTATGTTGTTACGCGAGAATCCTGTTCCTGTAACCGCGCAGCGATACTCTCCGGTATGGGTATCAATAACCGACGCGGCCCGAAACAACTGGCTTGAGCTTAACTCTTGAGTAAAAACCTTATCGATAGAAGTACTGATTTTAACGAGCGAGCCGTCTAATTTTAACGAGTAGAACCCATCTCGAGCGAGCCAAACGAGACTACCATCACGCAGAGACTGAATCGATTTCGACGCCACACAACCCACGCCAGATGAAAGCGGTCGAGGTTTAGCGAAATCATCGCCAATCAAATAGGTCGAGTTTTCGGTGAACGCAACCAAATTGCCGTTATGTGACGCCAACGCCGTGACCGCAGCCCCGTTGCTGTCAGGGTAGATATACTCAAACTTATTGAAGGTTCCCGCAAATCCAGGCTGGGAGCGGCGAACAATCCCCGGTGAACCAGGAACGTTGCCGATTACAAGACGTCCTTGATGGGCGCAGGCAACACGAAAGACAGGGACCGCAACAGTTTCGGTCCACTCAGGGCCCAGATCGCTGTCGGCGTGGTTATCGTCATAGTAGAACTGTCTCGTGCCCGGAACTCGGTCGAGAAATCGGGGCGTCGATTCTTTGTGGCGCGTATCGGCGGATCGGAAAATTCGTGTTGCTACAGCATGTTCGGGCAGTTCCCCCGGAGACGAGACTAAAAACCGTCGGGTGAGGTCATCAATTTCAGTGCCCATAGGCAAGTCTCTTGCAGACTTTGAAACGCCGTCGACGGAAATATTGTGTAGCGGGCCATCATCATCGGAACCAACAACAGTAGAGCCCACGGGGTAAAATGGGTCCGCTTGATTGGTATGTAGGGTTGCCGGGTCGCTCGAAATAGAAAATTCAGACAGATTCCCGTTGATATCCTCGTATTGGAAATAGTAATACCAAGATCCTTGCAACAGCGAAGCCTTTTGGCCTGCAAGTTCATCTCCAGGCGTACCTATGCGGCCCTTCCAGGTGTACCCCATTGAGTTAGGGTAGTAGTTTGGTGCCTCGTCATAATCAGGTTGCCCTGGAGAGGACACAGACGGCGACCCGGCTCGACGAGCAAATCCCAGAGGGGTCGCGCTACCGTCGTACGTAATTACTTGAGGTGCGTCAATTCCGTTGGTGTAAATAATTTGATCTTCGATCACAACATATTGATCGAGATTAGCCGACTCAGGATTAACCGTTAGCCCGGAAAGCAGTACTTCGTCAGCAGCAGCCTGGTCACCGTTCCAAAAATACATACGGGAACCAATTCGGTACAACAAAACATTAACTGAGCCTCGAAGCAACGAGGCCGAAAAAACGCTAAACGGCTCGCCTGTTTTAAACCCCACACGCGGATCACCACCTACACTTGAGGTAATGCCGATATCCGTGGTGCTAACCTCAACCGGCTTCTCCACAGCCTCAAAACCCGTACTCTCAGTAACGAAAATCTGACTTTTAATCCTTAGGATAGACGGGCCGACGACACTCTCTAGTATGCCGTCAGCCCCCACTTCCAGGTTCTCAACCAGCCACCCAAGGGGCAACGGAGAAAAAGTCTGGCGCCCCTCCCCCGGAGGAATAAAGACAGTATTAGTTTCCTGCTCCGTCGGTCCACCCACAGAATCACCTCATCTATAGGGTAATCTCATACTGCTTCTGCTTCCATGCAGAGGACAACTTATCAAAAATATTTTCTGTGCCCTTCAAAGTAGGTTGAGACTTAAGTACGCGAGAGCGCCAAGACATGTACTTCTCATCAGTCCAAGGCGCGGGTATGTCAAATACCATTTCGCGATCAATCTTCTGAGCCTGCTCAGGATCTTCGATAACAGCACCCTTAGTATCGTCTCGAAGAATCGCTGCCGGTGGCGCCCAACCAACTTTCTCTTCGTCGTACACCCAGCCCACAGGCATCCAGTCATGAACCGATCTGTGCTCTACGGAACCACTTACGAACTCGATGCCATTCTTAGTCATCAAGGTTGCCGTCCACATATCGGCTGTGGGATTCGCGCTCACGACACTTACCACCATGGCTTCCTCATATTGACGAATCAAAGTTAGC
>TARA_R110000765_G_scaffold60345_2_pt1 | contig 24911 bp, 6 predicted proteins | sample TARA_R110000765 | Tara Oceans TARA_R110000765 (sample SAMEA4398168) | marine metagenome | biome: Polar Biome; feature: [MES] marine water layer (ENVO:01000295) within the mesopelagic zone...; material: water (ENVO:00002006), including particulate matter (ENVO:01000060) such as...... | reverse complement strand
GTACCTGCTGATGCGGCTGCACCAAATTTAATTATATCTACATACCCAGTACCCACATCCATTATTCTGTGATCTACTTCATTTACAGTTTCTGTATGTACATTTGTTGTACCTCTATCAGTACTTCCGTCTCCTAAAGAAACGGCTTCAGTTAATGTTATCGTCAGTGTTGCCATAATCTATAATTATAAAAATTTGTATTAATCCTAAAAAAAATTGTATTTCATAGTAAGGTGCGTATTCTTCTGGATTAAAGTGCCTTACCCCAAATACTATACCTTTTGCCCATGTTATTCCGAATCCTAACTTCATTATTTTACTGGTTTATATAAAAATCCTACAGCTTCATCAAGTTTTCTACCTGACTGATACCATGCTGGGATTAAATCTTTAAATTCTTTTTCTAATTTTAATTGACCTTTTCTTTTACCTTGAGCATATCTTTCAAATTCTCCTCCAGCACTAATAGAATACATATCTGAAGCTGTCTGATCAAAAAGTTCTATACCGCTTTGTATTAAACTCATAGAAGCTGCAGGAGATTTTAGTATTCTAAGAAATTCTGACAGAGATGTAAACGCTCTAAGTTCGGAGTATAACCTACGTGTAAAGAAAGCTCCTAGTAATAAAGCAGTTTTTTGTTTTTCATCAGGTTCATCTTGAGCAGCTCCATATAAAACAGAGCCCATAATTGAAGATATAATCATTATTGTCATTTCAGTTACAGTCTTTTTAATATTAGCTTTTTCTCTATTAGAAAGTAAATGCCAATTGTCAGATGTTAACTCTACTGAAAAGTTTTTATAATCTCTTATTAAACTAGACACAAACCTAGCAGTAGTTACATATGTACCCTCATCTAAATCTTGTATTTCTCTATTATAAAATAAATCTTCTGCAGTAAGTGCTTCATTTGGTATATGTACTGTACCTAACCCTCGGTATCTTCTACGTATGCCAGGTTCTAACCATTTTCTAAGCATAAAAGCTAATTTACCTGCAGCAGTTCTTTGCGCTAAAGCTTGGTTATTTGTTGTGTAGTTACCATTTAATCTACGATTTAAATGATTTAAATATCTTTTTACTTCAAACTCTGCTTTTCTTGAGTCTTTTAAAGATATTTCTACGCCACTCTTTAACTCTATAGATCCTTGAAAAGCTGCTTTTACAATTTTAAGTTGTGGTGCAGTATTTTCTTTTCCTAAATCTACTTCATAAGCTTCATCAAAAGTCATTGCTTCTTCTCTTGACTTTACAACCTCGCCTTTTTTATTTATATACTCACCTTTTTTATTTTTAACTTTTATTCCTTGTAAAAAAGAATACATTAATGTATTTTGTATATAATGCTCTGCTATGTTAGTTAAGAAATGTAGTGAATTAGTGTCTGCTAATTGGCTACCTGTTGTAGCTGCTGCAAACTTTTTACCTACTGCAGTAAAATCCTGAGTAGACTCAAACCTTTCAGAAAGCAACCCTGTTTTAGATTTTGGAACTAGCTTTCCTATGTCTGCAGTCATGTTAATTAAATCTGAGTCATATTTACTCTCTGCCTTTATTACATCTTTTTTATCAAAATCTATTCCTCCTACAGACTCTATAAAAGTCATAGTTTTACCTTGGAATATAGAAGCTCCCGCTGAAAAGTAATTACCTATTAAGAATAAATTACCTGTGTACCCCATTAATGAAGATGTTAGTTTTTGCAGTAAAGGGCTACCTAAAGACCTTACACCATACAATCTATCTTCTATTAAACTACTTAATGCTTTGTATGCATTAGATTGCTCTCCAGGTAGAGTTGCCATAGTTTGATCTCCATACCCTAATTTTGAAGCAATTTTAGTGTTACCTGTAAATGTTCTTTGCACTACTTTTCTAGTAGCTAAAGCATCTTTAAATACCTCTAAGTCAGGTAATATTTTTAGTTTAGCTGCATAGTTTTTAGATCCCCAATTATCCATGAGATATATACTAAGTAAATCAAAAGATTGAGTTTTTTCAGTTACTTTACTATGGTCTCTAAAGTATTTTGGTATTGATCTTAATTCTGTAGTGTCTGCATCTACAAGAGTTTTTATTTGTCTTTTAAATGTAGTCCAAAACCCAACTTCAATATCATCAGGATTTTCTTTATGCAAATCTATATCAGATGCTCTTATTTTTACTATGTCTTCAAATCCAGTTTTTACCCAAGACATAATACCGTTTTCAAACGCATTTTCTAAACCCGTTTTTTCTACAGCAGGTAATCTAAATCCTGCAGGGTGTCCTAAATAATTTCCATCTCTTTCTTCTACAAGCCCTTTAATAAATTGGTATAAATCATAAGTAGAATTACCTTTATTATCTTTATTTTTAAAGAATGCATATTCTTTATTTATCCATTTTGTTGCAGGCTTGTAACCATCTTCATCTTTAACTTGATTAGTGTTACTCCACGCAGTATATTTTCTTCTTGCATCTATAGCGGCAGTACTATCTTCTCCGTTTTCTTCTTCAGCTATTTTAATAGCTTTAGTAAGCTCACTTCTTTCTGTATAAAAAGCTGGCCTATAAGGCCCTGCTAAATATGATGCTACTGTACCGTCTTCGTTTTTACCTAAAAGATCTTTATAAAGCTCTTTCATGTCTCTAGTACTTTTACCTTGTATAAAACGCTGAAACAAATCGTAACCTAACTTTGTGTTATTAATAGTTTCTCGCATTACAGTGTAATCTGCGGAGTCTAACATTTCAACAGCTATTTGTATTATGTCGTCTGTAAGATCTCTAGGGTTACCAAGAAGAGCATCTAAAAACCCAAGATCTTGAGCTTTATTTATTAGTATGTTCTTTATATAATCCTTTTCGCTTTTTTGTATAGATATTCTTTCATCTTCCATACGAGCGTTTACATGGTCCTGAAGAGCTTTATTGTAATCCTCATTAGTTTTATTAGGATTAGCCCTCATCCACACACTTTTCTTTTCAAAAGATTTTCTAAATTTATCTTCTGCAATTCTATGCATTTTTCCAGGAACTTCTCCCCACTTATCTCCAATTACATCTACATAACCTTCAGTTAATCTTTTTTTAGTAGTTAGAATACGAGATATAATGTCTTTGTACTCTATTCCTTTAGTTTTAAAGTATTTTTTTAACTCAGGACTTTTATTATCTATAACATAGATTACATCCTCAATAGCATTAAAATATTTAAATTTTCTAAGGTTTTCATAGTAAGCAAATACTCCTAAAGATAAATTATCCATAGCAGTGTTTACATTATTTAACATAGCATCTACTTCTGTTACGTAGTCTGCTATACCTGCTTCACTATTTTTTGTTTTTAAGTTAGTTAGAATTTTTTCTAACTGATTTTTCAATCTTTCTTTAGCTCTACGGGCTGCATCGTTTTTTGCAGTTAATTTTTTTCCACTCTCAAAACTATCTTGTAATTCTGTAGCATCTTTTGCAACGTTATTGTAAGCTATTTGTGTTTTCTTGAGAAGTAAGTTTCTTATTTCTTCTGTATTCTGAGGTGTGTAACTTTCTACATAATCTATATAAGCAGTAGGTAACTCTTTTTTTGTAGATAATCCTTTATTTTCAAAATGATCTTCTATAGCTTTTAAAGTTGGATACCCATCTTTTAGCTTAGTTTTGTCTTTCGTAAATCCTTTTGTAAAATCACCAAACTCCCTAGTAAATGCAGGCGTGTGTATATACTCGTACACACCTTCAGCTATTTGTTTTCCTTCTACAGGATTAAACTGCTTAGTGTATTTTTTTATTAAATCTTCTTTTATAGTACAACTCATTATTTACATTTATCTAGTTCACTAGGCTTATCTGTTTTCATAGCCTCACCTCTCATAGGCACTAATCTTCTACCTTTTACAATTTCTTGCATTTCTCGGCTTAAAGTAATTTTATTATCTGCAAATATACTATTTACATCCGACTCTCCAAACTTGTATTCTACAACTCTAAAACCATCTTCACCTTTAAACCCTAGCGTATTTATTCTTTCATATATATTCTCGCTAAGTTTACCGTTTGAATCTGCTCTAGGTCCTACATATCTGTATAAAGATAATTTATTATCTGAAAATCTAGTGAGGTAATTGTTTTCCATTTTTGTTACAAACCCTTGATCAAAATCTATACTAGCAGATATTTTTTTAGCTTTTTTAACTCTAGGAGCAAAAGCTTTATTTGTATACTCATGCTTAACTACTTGTTCTATACCTAAACCAATCATGTGCTCATGCTCTAACTCTATAGTACGAACAGTGTCATTAAAATTAGTTTCTGCATTCCAAAGACCTGGTATTAACTGGTGAAAAGTTTGTATACCTCTTTTAAATCCTGAAGAATGGTATGCGTAGGCAGCAAGATCGTTAGCAAACTTACTAATGTTTTTATCTTCTGAGTTTAACATGTCTTCCCACTCTTGCTTTGCTAACTCTACTGTGTCAGGCGGCATGTTTTTAGTGTTAGCTACATATAATTGACTAGGGGAATTATATATACCTTCAGCATTCCTATTATACTTATATTTTAATACTTGATTTAGTAATATGCTTTTAGGCATACTAGCTTTCATTTCTATAAGTTTAGGAACTAATGATTTTTTAGTGGCTGTATCAAAAAGTAATTCTTCTAAAGAGCCTAAAGTATCGTGAGACGAGTACATGTAAGAATACATTGCATCTTCCATAGATCTTCTACTTCTGTAATTATGTTTGTAGTAATCTCCTAATAAATTTTTAATTTCTTCATTTATGTAATCAAATTTACCTGATAAAAATTTATTATAAAATACCCCTTCAAATAGTTCGGGCCCATTTTTAAAATACTTACCAAGCATAGTCCCTTGTGCAAACTTAGCAGAAAAATTACCTATTGTAGTAGTAGCACTATTTTCTAAAGCCTCTTTTCTTTCTATTTTTATTGTTGCATCTAGTAAATCTTGCCCTACACCTTCAGTGTGCACTTTAGATGCTAAGTTTTGCTCAAATAAATCTTCCGCTATAGGATGTAAAAAAGCAAAGTAATCTAGTACGTTCTTTTCAAGTTCTTCTGAAGATTCTTCGTCAGGGCTTATTCCTAATAATAAATCATTAAGTTCTATTCCTCCTGGAATATCTACAGGGCTTCTAGCTTCTGCTCCTAAAGATTTAATTACAGCCTGTTCAGATATAAAAAAGTTAGGATTTAATAATTTAGATCTTCCTAAAGCTGCTTGTTTAGCATACTCTACAATTATAGGTTGTTTAATAAATGCATTTATAAACTTAGGGTCTATACCTGCTCTAAGCATAAGATATGCTACATTCATCACAGGCTTAGTAAAGTTTATTTTTGTAATGTATGGGTCTTTTTCTATATCAACAAATGCGTTCATATACCCAGACATAATTTCTGATATTAAATCTCCATTTATTTTATCTGTACTATACAGTATAGTTCTAAGCTCTTCACCTATAGTAGCTGTTTTACTTTGCATTCCTAAAAATGGTACATGTAGTTTAGCTCCCTGAGCCATTACATTATCAATAGTATTGTTTGCTGTAGCACCTACACCAGCAGCACCCGCAGAAAATCTTGTTTTAAGGTCTTGTTGAAACTCACCTGTAAACAATTTTAATCCGTCAAAGTCATCTTGCTCTTGTGCTAAATCTATTAATTCGTAAGCATTAGACTTTAATTTTTGTGTGTCAATAGATTTTATTATTCTAGGGTATTGCTCTACAGTTTGAAACAACTCTTTATACAAAAGAATTCGTTTATTTTCTAAAGATCTTTTAGTTGTTCCGTTGGGGTCTATTAATTCTAGTTTTTGTGTTTCTTTATTATACTCTACATTAGGCATAAGCATAAATAGTTTATCAATATCGAAGTCACTCCCTGTTTTTGCAGTCATTTCTTCGTACACAACTACAGTGTCACCAGCTTCTTTAGGTAAGATACCTGCAATCTCTAATGCATCAGTGGATGCTAAAGATTGGTTTGGTATACGATAGCCTATTACTGTAAGTACATCTTTACCTATACGCTGTTTTAACTCTGCACTAGACATAGATTCGTATCCTGGTATACTTTCTATATAAGAATAAGGAATAAATATATCGCCAAGTTTTAGCTTACCATTCTCTATTCTAGGTGGCTTTAATTTACCATCTTTTAGGTATCTAATTTTAGATCTTACAGAACTATCTAAAGATTTTACACTAGTTGCAGACTGAAACAAACCAAAAGAACTTATTTGAACTAAACTAGCTGCTTTTGCAGAATAAGTGACTGTAGATTTAGTTAGCTCATTTGCTAGAGTATTAATTATCTTTCTTCTAGATTGAAATATAGCATCAAAATGAAGTCCATTTTCTAAACCTTCTATTAACGCTTTGTCTGGGAAAGATTGTTTAGATAAAGTATTTATTAATCCTTTATATAATAAATCATTACCATTTTCATCTAAAAGTGTTTCATAAGTATCAGGATCTATACCGTACTTATTTAAAAACTCTTCTCTTCCTAAGTCAGATAAATTGCTTTCTAATTCTTCTAACTCTTGTTTCCATTCTACGCCAGATCTATTACCAATAACACTTGTATCGTCTATATCTGCAAGTATATTTATTTTAAGTTGAGATCCAAATGTCCCATCTTTAATACCTTTTGTAGGTATATCTTGTTGTTTACCGTATAATAAGTGAGAGCGTACAATTGGGTTTAGTGTAAAATCATCTAGTATCTCTCCTTGATCGTTGTCTATTTTAATTCTTAGTCCAGCTCCTACTTTGATAGCAGATTCTACAGACACAGCTATACCTACTACAGCTCCTGTAGCATCTTTATGTATAGACTCTTCTTCTATCATTTTATCATAAAGAACTTTTAGCCCTGAATCATTTACAAGTCCAGGCCACAACACTACTTCTGCAGTTTTTTCTCTATACGGTACATTCATACCGTTTTTTATTTCTGTACCTCTAGCTGCACTTTTACGTGGTGTAAGTTTTAGTACATCAGAAATTTGCATTTCTCCTTTTATCATACGATCGTATGCAGCTTCTACTTCGGGAGTAAACTCTCCAAAACCTTTCATTCTTTGTTTTTGTAACTCTGGAGTAATCCAAGTAGTTGCATCAGCAAGATCTACATTTTCGTAACCTTCTACACCTTGTAAGTACTTAGAGGGAGAAAATATATCGTCTACTGTTGCATGTAGATATGTAGGGTGCACTTCACCTTTTATAAACCTCATTGGTACTACAGATGTAGTATATAAATTAGCTCTTTTTATAAAATCGTCAATAGTTTTGTAAAATTTAACATCTCCTACAAATAATTTAGTAGATTCTACATTTGCTACAATGTTAGATAATACATAATCACTAAATATTCTACCTATCACTAAACTTCCTAAATTATTAAATCTTTCTGATTTTATAAAATTAGTGGGCAGCTCTCTGTTAGCTAAATTATTGTCTATTAACTTGTATTCCACTGCTTTTTCTATTTGAGAAGTTACATACTTCTCATACTGCATTTTTATTAACTCTGTAATCCTTTCGCTTGCAATTAATTTAGAGTTGTATATAGGTTTACCGTTTTGAGTGTAAAATCCTTGAGAATACGCTTCTCCAAAAGTAAGCTCTGGGAATAACGTGTGCTTAAATGCGTTTCCTGCAGGTTTTCCATCAGAATCTCTTTCATTATTTTTGTTATCGTAATGATAGTTTACTATTTGTTTTTGTTTTGATAAACCATCTTCAAATACATCACTATAAGCTACTTCCATAGCTGCAAACTCATCCTCTATATACCCTCTAAAAGTTTCAATTACATTGTTTTTACCATCTTTATCAAATACATACTCAAAATTGTATTGATTTGTTTTTGGGTCATAAGTAACATTAACCCCACTGCTTTCATACTCAAATCCTGACAATGTGTAGAGTGTTCTAGAGTTACCTGGAGTCATAAGAATATGCTCACCTTTCATAACTCTAGCTATTCTGTCTGCTAATTGATCAGGATCTTGTAATTGAAAATACTTAGTACCCTCATACGAGTTGTTTTCTTTCATCTGCATAAATACAGATCTATCTACCTTACGGCCATTTTGAAGCTGATTTATCCACTTAGAATTTATATTGAAAGGTAACTTAGCTAATTGCTCTAAAAGCTCACTATCTTCTTGTTTTATAGTGTCAAAAACTTGAGCCATCCAACTGTAATTCCCAAATCCCCAATACATATCTCCTTGAGGGCCTAAAGAACTGTTGTCTACGTATTCTGGTCTAAAAGATTCTTCTTCTATTGCAAGTTTACGTACAGCTTTTTCATTTTTTATAGGTAAATCTGAATCGTCTAATTTTATAGTATTTTTTCTAGACTTTGCTCTTTCAGAAAAACGTTTAATTAAAGATGGTATACCTGATTTTTTATCTGTAAATATAAATCCAAGCCCTTCCTTAGAAGATTCTAACTTTCTAAATATAGATTCTTTTGATCTGTAAAACTTCTTTATAGTTTTATCTGAAACCTCTATACCAATACTATTTAAAAGGTTTTTAAAATCTTTTTGAACGCTTTCTATGCTAGCTTCAGAGTTTGGCCTAGAGTTTTTTCGTAATTTATTATATTTAGGTATTATACTTTTAGCGTAGGTTTCATTAAGAATAATGTTTGCATTTTTATTGTAATCAAACATTTTATCTTTAAATGCCTCTGTCCACTCAGATCTTATTATTTCAAACCCTTGTTGAGCACTAGGCATACCGACTTTATATGTTTTTTGTCTAATGCCTCCTTCGTAAAGTGTTTGTGTGTAAGTTAGTTTTTCTAATGCTAAACCATTTACAAATCTAGTTCTAACATGCTCTTCAGAGTTTTCTAACTTTGCAATTAATTGATTTAAATATGGGTAGTCTACAGAAAGAACCTCTAGTTTGTCTTTATATATATCATATAAATCTACCACTCCTTCTGAGTTTTGGTAAGGAACAGCCCCTGCAAGCTCTCTAAGTAGTAAATTAAATGTAGGACTAAATGCTGCAGGTGTAGGTTGGCCTAAAGTACTGTCTCTGTTTTCTGTATCCATTATAGATTTTAACATCAACTTTAAACTAACAGATGCGCTATCTTTTGGAGATTTAAAATACCGTTCTTTTATATTTAACGGATTAGTTTTATCTTCTTCTTTAACATCATCTTCTACTAAACCATCTGCTTTTAGTCTTTCTCGTATAAGCTCTATAAACTTAGAACGAGTACTAAAGGTGCCTAGTTTTTTATCCATTACATCTTCTTCAAGAATAGATAATGTATTTAAAACTTCTAAATCTCCTATTTTAGTATAGGTATTTTTAAGGCCTTCAATAATATTTTTTATTTGATTAAGATCAATGCTTTCTGTAGTTTCTACACTAACTGCTTTTCTTAATAGATACGCATATGTAAAATTTGCAATATCATTTACTTGTGTAGTTGTAAGGCCAGGAACTCTATTTAGACCAAAAGGAAACTTAGTAGTGGCATCTTTAGTGTTTATTGCTTTTGCCCACCATGTTGCACCGTCTTTTCGTGTATAAAACTCTCCAAACAACGCAGGTTCTTCTACGTTATTTTTGTACACTCCTTTACCTTCTTCAATCCAAGTTTTAAACTCTTTAGTTTCTGTAACTGCAAACAATCTTGCTGCAACCTCTGGTTTATTATCAGATATGTTTGCTAGCTGTTTATACAATATTGATTGCTGTCCGCTATCAGTTATTACTGCTACTATTTCTCCACTACTATTTCTTTGATAATTACATGCCATTATTTACAGTTTTGATCTTCTTGAGATTTTGTTATATCTGACTTATTTTGTTTTTGGGGTAACCCAAAATCAGATTCTATGTCAAAAGCATTTGCTTGTGGAATTTCTATACCTAAATTTTGTAAATCTGAAATTGTTAATCCTGACTGAAACCCTCCAGACAGTTTTGTTAAATCTGTTTTAGGCTGAATTGGCTTAATAGATTCTTTTTCAGCAGCAAGCTCTTGCATTATATACTTAGTAGTTGTTGGAAATTTATCTTCAGAAAGATTTTCTGCAGATATATTAACAGATTGACTAAGTAAACTAATTATAGGCTTGTAAAAAATAAATCTTCTGTCATATGTAGTAGCGCCTTGTCCAGACTCTCTTCTTTCTCTAACAGTTTCTACTAAAATATCTTTAGCTCTTTTAGTTCCTTCTAAACTTTGGATTTTTTGATTTACTGCATTTATAAGTTCTGCCCCTACTAATTTCTTTTTTGTTTTACTTAAAAATTCTTTTTGAACTAATTCAGTTATTTTTTGCCAAAAAGCATATGTTTTATTGTTTTTTTGATCTTTTACAATAGAATTTATAATGCTTTCTACTTCTTTAAAGATAGGATTAGCTGTTTTTATAAGATTAAAATATGCATTAACCTCTGTTTGCGTTAATTCTTGTTCAAATTGGCTACCAGGATTTTTAAATAATTTACCGTTTTTTAACTCTATAAGACTAAAAACAATATCAGAATCTTCAATAAGCACAGGACCTGAAATAGGCCTTCCTTCATATAGTTTTGCAAATAATAAATTAAAATCTGAAAACTCTTTTTCTTGTTGTGAAGTTAGCTGATTTGAGCTAGTAGATTCTTTTTTAGCTGCAGGTGCTTCTGATTTAAGAGGTGCGTAACGCAGTGTAGGTTGAACAAAAGAAGTGTTTGTATCTCCAACAGTAGATGCGTCACTGTACACAATATTATATTTTAATAACCATCTATTGTATTTTCCATCAGTTTTACTATTCATGTAGTTTTTAGATACATGATGTCTTTTGTTTTGCATTAACCATTTTACTACATCTTCTTTTTTAGCAGCAAAATCTTCTTTAGATATTTCTAAGTTTCCTATACGTAACTTACCTTTACCTGATACAATTGTAGGAGATACTTTACTTTTAGTTTTTGCACCATGAAATATAAGCATATCTAACATTTGTTTATATGTAGGACCCACTTCTCTAGACTCCATAGTAGATTCAACAAGGTCTAAGAATTCTTTTGCTATAGGTTTATCTTTAACATTTTCTTTAAACTTATTAAACATTTCTATAGGCATGTTTTTATTTATGTTTCCATCTGCAAGCCGTAAAGCTTCTCCGTATAAAGCTGTTACAAATCTAGCCATTTCTTCCGACAAATCCTCTACAAATACTCTAAGAGGAAATCTTTGACCGTTAGCCATAGTAATAGCTGTATAAATAGCTCCGTCTTGCTCTACCTGTGCAATATAAAACTCGTCGCTAAATGCGTTATCTCCATTTTCATTTACATACACACCATTTGATGCTATAAATAATCTAGGAAGTTTTCCATCAGGATCTGTTTTTAAATCTGCTATTTTATTTTTAGCTCCTCTTTCTGTAACTAAATGTCCACCAGTCATCTTTTTTATAGTAGATGTTGTTTTACGTCCTGCTAAAAAATCTTGGTAGATTTTATTTCTATCTGCCATTAATATTTTCCTAGCTGCTTCTTGGTCTTCAACTTTTATATGCCTGTCGACGTAATCTAATCTGTGTACATAAGTGTATACAGTTTCGTTTCCTATTTTCATTTTTACCCTCATAGCTACTTTTGCTATTTCATCTTGCGAAAGGCTTGTACCTTTTTTAAGTTTGGCTAGGATAGGAGCCATTTCTCTCATCTCTGTAAGCTGAGGATCATTTAAGTCTATAGTAAATTCTAACTTTAGTCCTTTTAAATCTTTTCCAGCTTCTACTGAGGATGTAAGAGTTTTAACAAAGTCGTCAACTTGCACACCTTCTTGTAAGTTATCAGGATGATTAGCTGATTTCCATGCTAAAGATTGTATTGTACTAAGGGCAACTTCTTCTTCTCTGCCTAATATATTAGACCCAGTCTTGTTTGTTTTGTAGTTACTAGATCTTACATCGTTGTTAGCAGGTATTTCTCTGTCTTCTATAACATCATTTACAGAATCTTTACTTTCTTCTGAATTAATTATAGGGGCTTTAGCATTGTCTTTTGGGCTTAGTACAGAGTCTAAAACCTCTTCCTCTACATTGCTTGAGTCAATACCTAAATCTTCAGACGAACCAATACCTAGATTTTCAGAAAAATCTACTCCTAATAGTTCTTCAGCTTCTTCCATTGATATAACTTGGAGCCCACCTTCTAGTTCTTGTCCTGTAGGTTTTGCTCCTGCTTGTTTGTCTGTTTTGTCGGGCGTTGGCGTATCGTCTCCAATATCTTTTGGGCTAACACGTTCGCGTGAAGATTCCTGGGCGTCTTGTTTAACTTCCTCTTCAGTTCTAGCGGCAACAGTCGCATCAGATTGCGCTCCGTAAGTATCTTCTTCATATTCATTTATATAAGCGTTAATTTTATTTTTAACGTAGTTATCAATAAACACATCTCTAGCTTTTAGTATTTGTGCTATTTTTTTAGGAGATCTTAATTTATTTAAATTTTTATTGTAAACTGTTATTACAGGAGCTTGTACAGTATCTCCTTCTCCTTGATTTCTTTGGTAAGCTGTCGTGTATTTCTCCTCTACAGAATCTTCTATTATATATGTTTCTCCTTGAAAATCAAATTCCATTAAGCCTTCATCAAGGATTTGCATTTCTGTGATAGCTTCTTGCTTAATAAGCTCCATCATAGTTATTAATCTAGACAGCTCTTGTACTATAAATGGGTTTGTAAAGGTAACTTTATTTCCTTCTGAGTCAAATAGTGTAATTCTTTTAGCCTCAAACCCAGGTTCTGCCTGTCTAAATATAAAAGTATCTATTGCAGATAATGGATTTATAAATAAATTATTAAAATATTGTCCTCCTATTTCAAAAGTTCTTCCATCTGCAATTATTTGTACACCTAAAGAACTTATTTGATCATCTAAAGCTTCTACTCCTACCTCTGCAAGAGTTTGATCGTCTATAAATTTACCGATTACAGTTTGGTCCCCAGCTTCATTTTCAAATACAACTGTACCGTCTTTTTCTTTAAATATTATACCTTCTTGATCTCCAAATCTTACATTAACTGATGCATTTTCGTACGACAATAAACTACCTATTTGTATATTTTCTGTAGTATCTAAATCTACGTTACGCTCTTCTGCTTCTATTAATCTTTGGATTTCATCGTCTTGTTCTTTTGCTTCCTGTTTAGCTTTAGAAGTTTCAGGAAAGGCTTCTGCAAATGAATCTTTTATATCTTCTTCTGCTTTTTCAGAAGTTTTAGCTGCTGTATCTCCTATAGTTTTATTTATTTCGTCTATAATTTCCTGAATAGCTGCTTTTTCTTCTTCTGCAGTTTCTCCAAGTAAAGACTCTAGCTCTTGCTTACGTTTTATTAGTTTTCTTTTGCGTTTAGTTCCTATTTGTTCTCTTCTTTTTCCTCTTTCATTAGCTGTTTGTTCTGTGTCATCTTCTACAGCTTCTATAATGTCTTGCTCTTGATTACTTACAACTTCTGATTTTACTTTTCTACCTTCTTGTTTAGATTTAGATTCTTTTTTAGGAGGAACTCCCACTACTTTTTTAATTTTTTTAATAGATTCTTCTTCTGTAATTTTAGATAAAAGATCTGCAATACTTTGTCTATATGTTTTTAGTTTTCCTAAATCTGTTAATTTAGATATTATTTGGGAAGCATTTAAGTCTGAGTATTTATTACTTTTTCTATACTGCTCAGTCATATCGACTATAGCTTTAGCCATGTCTGCAGAATCTATTTTAATATTCTTTAATGTCTCCCAACTAATCAAGCCGTTAGATAAATCTAATACTTCTGAGGCTAATTCATTCTCTCTAGAATCAACAACATCCCCCATGTAACCATAGTATCGTATACCCACACCTAAAGCTATTTTTTCTTCTATGTTAAGATTGTCTGTCTCAAGTGTAGATAAAAATAAATCTACTTTAGGTTTTTCTTTTTCTAGTCTAGCAATTCTTTCTTCTACTACACGAGCTTGTTCTGCAGGACTTTTTATAGCAGAGTCTGTGTCTATTCCTATAACTTCTTTAAACTCTGCCTCTGATAAACTTCCTATGTCTTTTACAAATGATTTAAGATCTTCTATCTTACCTGCATCTATAAATGAATCTATTAAAGAAAACATAGCTTTAGCTTCTCCATTTTTATAATTAAATATATCTCCAGCTTCTAAAGATTTATCCATTTTTTCTTGAGACTTTGCGTTCTCATTGTAAGCTTTTAATAGCTTATATAATTTAGTATCTCCAGCTAAAAGATTTAGTTTATCAGATAAACCTACACTTCTATCATAAGTATCTAACCACTCTTGTCTAGAAGTTTTACCGTCTTCACGTACTGCAGAACCTGCTTCACCTAGTTTACCTAATAATGCTCCTAAAAATATAGCTTGTTGGCCTTCTTTAGTTTGCGGTGCTTCTACGTACCCTCTAAATAGTGAACCTATAACTCCTACTCCACCTTCTAGTAAATCTGTCATATCTTCAACAGAATTTCCTTCGTACACGTCTTCAAAATAATCTTCTGCTGCTACATTAATAGCTGCTTGAGACCATTCTTCAAAAGCTTCAGCTGCAGGACGCTTAAACCAATTAGCTACTTGGTACGCATTTTTCCATGCTTTAGGCATTTCTTTAGCAGTGTATTTAAGTGTTCCAGGAGTAGCGTTTTTTTGAACTAATTCGTTCATATATTTATTAGAAGTAGATTTCCAACTACGAGAAAATAATTTACCAAACTGATAAATATTAGAAGCTCCTACAATAGCTGTGTTTAATCCAAAAGCTACATTAGCTGCTGTATCAGACAATTGATCTATTTCTAAATCAGTCATATTAGCATAACGATCGTCTCCCAAATCTCTAAGACTAGTCATAGTTTCTGTAGACCGTCTTTTAGTTTCTCTAGCTTCTATACCAGCTTCTCCAAACGCAGAAATTAAACCTGACCCAAACATATTAGCTGCTTGTGCAGAGTAATTTACTCTACCTATTAAATCTCTAGCTTTAAGAATGTCTGCAGATGTTTTAGCAACTTGTTCACCTCTAAATGCATTAGAAATATTTCTCCAAGCTTTTATACTTTGATTTGCTCCAGTTTTAACTCCAGAACCTATAACACCACTAGCCCCTACAGCCATACCACTAGCAATAGCACCTGCTAAAAATCCTAATCCTTGCATACCTTGGTCAGCCCAAAAATTTGCAGTTCCTAAAGATTTAACAAACCCATAATCTTTTTCTGCTTGTGAGTAATAATTAGGTAACTCTCCTCTAAGATATTCATTAAAAGAGTCAAGCACTTTAGATCCTTCATTATTGTAAAACCCAGAAAACTTTCCTGTACTTATAGCAGTGGGGGTACCTACAAATATATCTACAAATGGTTCTAAAAATGTAGTACCCATAGTACCAATACCTTTTAAAACACCATTTTTCCATTTAGATAAATTACCTTGTAAAGAGGCTGCAGTTTCTTGCACATTTATACCAGGCGCAATATTTACACCGTATTTTCTAGCAACATCTCTTTCTCTAGCTTGCTCAGGAGTAAATTCTATTACATCAGATGCACCAGAAAGCATAGGTTTTACTTCAGGTAATTTTATATCGTCTACCGTAGGTCCTGTTAGTGTAGGTTCAGGTAATAAGTCTTGCCCTAAAGGAGTGGGGTTTACTATATTATCTACTGTAGGGCCAGTTAGTCCATTGCCGTTTGCCATGTTATTTATTTATTTAAAATTCTGCATCAAACATTCTACCAATCTCCATTAAAGATCTAGCCGTAATGTAGCCTGACTTATCTTTTTTAATATACGCCTCATTATCCTCATTTAACATATAATAATCATAAATTCCAGGCCCTACTTCAACTCTTCTTACAGATCCTACTCCCTCTATTCCTTGCACAGGTTCATCTATGTAAGGCATTTCTTTAGAGTATACTTGTTGCATATTGCTTCCTTTAAAATCACTAACATCGTTAGATTCAGCGTACTCTATTTCTGTAGCTTGTAGTGCTCCACCATAAAAATAATCACTCATCATATTTTGACCTAACTCTTGGTTTGCTGGATTAGTAGATTCTAATAAAGTTCTTGCAATTGATTTTATATTTTCACCTTCAGTAGGTACATTTCTATTAGCTCCTACTACATATCTAGTTTCTATACCTGTTTTATCTGTAAAACCACCCTTAGTGTAATAGCTTGCAGCAAATACTTGTTTACCATCTATAAATGTAGCTGTAGGAGTTAGAGTCATACCTGGTATTTCTTGTTTACCTGCAGAAGCTGCAACTCTATTTCTATACCCTTCATCATTAGCAAGAATTGCATTAAAATCTTCTCCTGTTCCAGGATCTACGTATTGAGTAAGACCTTTATTAAATTTGTCAGTTATTGATTTACTTAACTCTTCTATAACATCCACTCCTTCTCCAATATTAAATGGACTAAGAGCTATTACAGTTTTTTCGTATTCTTTAGCTGTTTCAATTTTCTTAACATCTTTTTGAAGTTCTCTTGCAACATTATTTATTTTTGTAGCATTTTTTAAAGTAATTGCATCAGGTTCTAAACCAAACACGTCTTTGTATTCTGTTACAATAGCTCTTAAATTTTTAAGCTGATCTTGAGCACTCATTTGAGTACTTGATGCCCCCGTTCCCATGGTAGCTGCTCCTCCAGAAAAAATATTTAGTGTTGCTCCAGTACCTGCAACTGCTAGTAAATTTGCAATTTTCTTTTCGTCTCCACTTAAACCTGAAGTTATATTTTCGTACTCATCTTTATTACCTACAGCATTATATGCAGATGTTATAACATCTCTAGCTCTAGTTTTTATAGATTTTTTAGCGTTTTTAAGTTCAGTTTCTAAAAATTGTACTTGTTCTTGTGAGCTATTTATAGCTGCTTGATTTGTACCTTCTTCATTGTATTGACTTAATAAAGTTTGAGCTTCTAGTAAAGATGCGTTAAGTCCTCTAACATTTTCAGTTCTATCTACAGTTTTAGGCCCTAAATCAAGATTTAAAGCGTCAGAAGCTGCATAAAGATCTGTAGGATTTTTTCTTTTGTTATCTTTATTTTTGTCAAATTCCTGCACATTTTGTTCAAATACCTGAGAAGCAGTGATTGCATTATTTTTTATTGCATTATCTATTAAAGATTGTCTGTATACAGCAGCTGTAGCAACTGATTCTGCTTGCTCAGGATTAGCTAATCCTCCTTGTCTTTGTATAACATCCTTATATAGTTGTGCGTATTCTTTATTTTTTAATAAATCAGATACGTCGGCAGGAACTTGGTAAGCTCCTGTTGCCATACCAAGATCTACTTCTTGTCTAATAGTTCCGTAAGCTCCAGGATCTTGTGTTATAAAATTCTCAGCATAAGGTACTAATTGCTCTAAAGTTAAACTTTCTATTTTATTACCATTTTTATCTGTAAAACCGTTGGCTTTTTTATTTGTTAAATGAGCTCTTGTATCTTTTAATATATCTGTAGCAGGAACAAGGGAAGGCATATTAAATCTAGCAGGTCTACCTGCATCATATTCTTTTTGTGCATTAGATAATGCTAACTGCAAGGCCCTTCGAGATATGTTTTCAGGAACTCCACCTTTACCTTTCATAAATAGCTCATTCAACTTGTCCTGTTCTTTTTTAGCTGCTGAGTATTGAGTACCAACTTGTTGTAAAGACCCTACCCTACCTGATGCCATGTCTCCGTAAAAAGATTTCATTACATCCATGCCTCCACGATATTTTAGTGGGTCTCCACCTACTTCTGCTAGCCCTTGATCTATTCTATCTAGATAAGGCTGCATTTCTGCCATAGCTTCGTCTTGCATTTCAGGAGGTGCTTGCATAGCTGAATCATAAAAACCCTTGTACATTCCAAGCATTTCTTTTTCTTTAACATTTCTGTCAGCCTCATTTAAACGTTGCATTTCAAAAGCTTTTTCGTAGGGAAGAGGTACATACTCTCTAGACTGTATAGGTCCAGCTAACAACCCCCCTCCTTGGTACTTTTTTATATTTCTATTCATCATCGTACATGTTTAAACCTGAAAAATTACCAAGTAAAGAAGTGTTACCTAAAGATGGTTGACTCATATTACCTAAACTAAAATTAAATCCTTGCCCTTGCCCCTGTCCTTGGCTTTGAGTAGGCATATTTCCAAATCTTTGGTTATACATATCACGCATCATGTCTTCTGCATTTTTACCTGAGCTGTATTTTCCTAAACTACTGGTTGCTTCTTTAAAGAAACTAGGCCTAACTGCAGACATTTTATCATTCATCATTCTTGTTTTAAAATCTATCATGTTATTAGCACTATCTGCTTTAAACGTTTTATCGTAAACACCTAAGTTCATTTGATTTTGAAGCATTTGTCCTTTAGCTTCTGCTGCGGCTAATTGCGGACCTGCTTTAGCTCCTACAGCCATGTTAGCAGCTATAATCTCTGAAGGGCTAGCTCCGCTTTGGTTTATTGCATACCTAGATGCATTAACTTGATTGTTTATAGGTGCAAGTAATGCGCCAGTATCTATATTAGTCATTGCTGGATCAGGACTGTACTGTGTTTGGTAATCTTCTGCATTGTATTGCTGTGGATCTTTACCAAACATTCCCATACCTACATTGTATAAAGCTTCAGGATTATCTTTAGCAAAAGTTAATGCTTTATTTCCAAAGTCTTTAAAAGAATCTGACTTTACAAAATCTTTTCCTTTTTGAAATAAATCTCCTAAAAATGCTCCAGGTATTTCTCCTACACCTGTTTGTTTATTTATCTTTTTAGACTTAGAACTTTCTTGCTCTTTAAAAAGAGCTTGTAGTTTTTCGTTAATTTTTTTTAATTGAAAAGTTTTAGTTTGCTGTGATATAAAATCATTAGAATCTGGAGAACTTTTTATAGATTTATATTGTTCTACTAATTCTAACCCTTTGTCTGCATAGCCTAATCTTTTAGAAAATACCATTGTTTCTCCGTCAGGTATTTTAATAGGTACATTATCATTACTTTGATTACCTTTTACTAAAGATACTCCAGGCATAACTTCTTGCATAGGAGCTTTAGGGTTCATACTTTGGAATTGGCCTCCACTAGCACTCATTAAAAGTTCACCACTTTCTACATTTATATCTTGCCCCATATTTTGTTTCATATTTGTAGCTGTACCCCCCATAGCATAGCCTTCGAAATTGTTGTCGTGTTCTTGCTGAAACATATTAAACATACCAGACCCTAGCTCACCTGTACCAAAATTATTTCCCATATTAAGTAAGTTATTAGCTCCTGCTGCTGATGCTGAAGCACTTGACCCTGCTAAAGCAGGATTCATTAATGCAGGATTTATTCCTCCTCCGTGAATAGCATTAAAACTATTTGCACCTGGCACAGAACTAAATCCTGCACCAGGAACTGCTGCCCCTGCACTGGCACCACTAAAAGCTCCTGCACCACCAAGAATTCCTAATGCAGTTCCAAACCTACTACCCATTTGAGCTTCAGCTCCATAAGCATCTCTATGAGAATCAGATAATAATTTAGTTGCAGGAAGTAATCCTCCTGACACACCTTCTATTATTCCAGCACCACCAGCTGTAATTTGTTTACCTAATTTTTTAAACATGTCTCCAAAACCTGCTTGCGGTATATTATTATTATATTTTTTCATATTTCCTCCGTATTTAGCACTAGTAACCCCCTCATCTTGAGTAGGCTCCATTGCTATATTATTTAATAACCACACAGCATCTTCTGGTGTGTGTTGTTCTGAGTATCTTCCAGGCACGGACACATTAGTACCTTTCGTAGGTTTCTTGTATTCTTTTAAAAGCGTGTTATATTCTTCTAGAGTTACCTCTTCTTCAGGGGTTTTTCCATACTTATCGTAGAGCAGTTTTCTCATTCCTACTATATCCGAATAGTTTTCACTTGCCCCTATCTCATGAAGTCCTCCTCGCTTAATTACTGCCTCGTTACCTCCTTCAGGAGTGTAGGGGCGAGGGTGCGTATCCCCTCTAGGGCTATTTTTTTCGTCATTATGTGTTTTTTTAGCTGCATGTAGAGCGTTCTGCGCAGCTAGAGATTTTCTATACGCATCTACATCAGGGTCAACTCCGTCTGGAATTTCATCTAAAGACATACCTCTGTACTTCTTCTTCAAGCTCTTACTACCTACAGCATACTCTTGCGCATACTCTAAATCGCTATCTACTTGAAATTGTATAGCAAGGTCCTCATTTAAATCTTCACGATCTGTAAGGTTACGGACATCTTTTTTAGCTGTGCCGTACTCTTTCCTGGCCTTTAATATTCTTGTATCACGAGAAGTGTTACCGTCTATTGCCTCAACTAAACGGGTGATTTCAACCTCCTTAGAAGACTCTTCATACCCTTCAGGGAAAGAGTAGTTAGCTCGGACATACTCCTCAGTAGAATCATAGTCTTGTGGGTCTCTACTTACATCAGTATTTGTAGCGAAGGGAACTTCCTGACCTAAATAATGTGTAGGAGAAAGTTGGTTAGCCTCTATAGAGGGAGTACCTCTTCTTACTGAACCTCTATTTGTATCAGGAGTACCCCTATCCGTAACTATGTCATCTCCGCTTGTGTATTGTGTGTCAGCTCCTCCTATAAAATTTAAACCTGTTATATTCTCATCCCCTACAGGTATATAAGGTGCGTTTTGGTAAACTGTATTTCTGTCCTCAATACTTTTTATGTCGTTAACACTTAAGGACTTTTTATCGTGGTCCGATCTTTCAGAGAAAGGTTTTTCATGCGTAGAATCATCATAAATACCTCCCACGGTATGGCCTACTTCATGAGCTATAATACCTTCACGCTCTTCATCTCCTGGCTTAAGCTGCATACCACTAGTTTCTGTATTCATGTGAGAAGCATTCGTATCATTACCCACAGTTACATCCTGAAGAGCTTCGTATCGCAACCTTGTAACTTCGTCCATGTCTTCAGGGCTTCCATAATCACCACTTCTCTCTAACCTCTCTCTATATGTAGGGCTGTTTATATAATCGCCATACCAACCTTGCATCTCTGTTACGTGCCCTTCAGATTTAGATAGATCTCCTCCCCTCCCCGATACAGGTGCAGGTGCAGGAGATTGAGGAGCAAAATTAGTTCCATTATCTCCAGCCCAATTACCAATGTTGGTAGTAGGCTCTATTGTAGAAAAATTATAAAGGCCTCCACCTGCATAGCTACGAACTTGCCCCCCGTACTTTAAATCTCTACCTTTTCTGTAAGATTCTAAATATTTTTCAGGTGTTTTATTTGGCGCTTCAGGATCTGGTCCATATATTTTTGGAAACACATCTGCTAAAGATCTACTATCTCTTAATACGTATCCAAGGTACTCTCTTGTACCTTGTCTACCTAATAAGTTAGATAACGCAGAAATCTCATCATCTGTATAATTAAATGGAATTCCTTTTTTTGCAAGTTGTGGTTGATATTCTATTCTTAAGTCTTCAGCGTTACCTTTTAATCCTGGTACTTTTGGTATGTTACCATAGTATCTATCTTCAAATAATTTATTTTGCAATGTAGTATCAGAGGCAAAAGATTGTCTGTCTACACCATCTAAATAAGACATGTATTGTAACTCTTCTGCATTATATAATTGCCCATAAAAACCTGTAGCACTACTCTTTGGATTAGTCATTTGTAATCCATTAGAGCTTTCTACATATCTAAGTCCTTTCTTAACTTTTTCTAAGTCTGTGTCGTGAGATCCTCCGTGTTTATATCTACGAACTTGTCCTCCGTTCTTATATTCAGTAGTTTTTATTAATGCTCCTCTACCTTCATCTTCTACTGAGCCAAACTGTTTACCTAGCTTTCTAGGCACTGTATATAAGCTAGGATTGCTTCCTATTTCGTAGGCAGCGTCTTTCCATGCATAAGGGTTAAATATAGATTTACCTTGCCCATCGTTGAAGTTATAACCTTGGTCCACTACAAACGTATCTGTAGGAGTTGTAAATATATCGGCTTGCCCTAAAGTAGTTTTTAACTGATACGAAGGATCAAAGAACCCTTTACTTGCTATGTCTGTGTTAGAAGCTCTACCACTTACATCCTCGTAAGAATCTGAGGTGTTTGTACCGTAGTCCGAATAAGAGATACTTGTTTCTCCGTTATCAAGTTTTTTCCTAACAATATCCCTAAGACTCCCCATCTGTCTACTGTTCAGGTCTTTCTCGGTCAGAGCGTCTTGCTGAATATCTATAGGTGAAATCTTATTAAACTGAGAAACACCTATGTCCTCTATAAAAGAACGTAAAGGTAAAGGTAGTAGATTGTATGCCCCTGAAATAGGATCAACGCTTACCCCGTCGTACTGGGGGTTTTGACTCATGTACAGCTTAAAAGCTTTCTCAGTGTTAGGGCCCCAGTTGTTATCTACACTACCAGGATCATACCCCTCTTTCTTTAAGAATTTTTGAAGGGCGCGTACATTTTTATATTTTTTATAAGCCATAATTTTGCAATATACTATTTATTATTATCTTCTAGAAATTCTAAATAATGTTTTTACATAATGAAGCATTATCTTTGAAGTCTTTCCTGCAACTAATCTTATTTTTAAATACGTGTCTCTAAACCTGTAGTTTGCAGTAGTTCTAGGAACAGGCATTTTAGTCATTTTTTCTTTTATTACTTTGTATGGAAAATAATTAACATTATCCTCATCTTCTGTGTTTACAGTTACAGCATTAGACGAATCTGTAATTATTAATTCTTTTACATTATCTGTAGTTGCCCCTCCACTTTCAGAGTACCATTCTAAATTATCAAATACTTTTGTGTATATAGGGTGTTTGTTTACTACAAACTCTATTTCAGATGTTTGATCTTGTCCATACCAATTAGCTACAGATCCTACATTGTGTTCATATATAAAACCTTTTTGATCTTCAGTATTTTGAATAGACATTAATTTATTTGGTAAACTAATAAACATTTGAGTATTAAATGAGTAGGTAGATGTAAAACTACTAGTAAATTCATTATAAACTATAGTTTCTTCTCCTGTGCTGTATAAAACTTCATTATTTATATAGTCATAACCTAAACAAGTGGTGAATGGGTTTATATCAAGATTATTAAAGTAAGACTTTAATAGTTTTGTATCTGATATAGGATTCATTCCTTTTTTATTATAATGATAGGCTTTTTTAGTATTCATATCTAACCAGTATATACCAGACTGCCCAACAACAACGTGTCTATTATCTTTAGCTCCTGTGTACGTAGATATATTTTTATGTTTTTGTATAACTTTTTTACCAATACCTAACACAATTGAGTTACTGTCTTGATCTTTAACTGTAGATACAGGATTTATACTAAGCACACCAAATGCAGTATCTTGTAAATAAAACATTGCATCATTATAAACAATAAGTTTATTTAGATTTCCAGAATTACCATCTAAATCTGCATAGCTTCCTGGAAGAACTATTCTCCAGCCATCTATATTAGAGTTATTAATTTTTACATTAGAAAATGCTATTCTATTAGAATATTCTGTAACATCATTAAATATTTCAGGACTAGCTGTGTATGAAAATATATCATTTTCAGAACTATAAGTGGGATTTAATTTAAATTCATTTAAAGGAGTTAAACTGTCAGCGCTAAAATCAGTTTTGTTTGCAAAATGATACCCTCCTCTTAGAGTAGTATTAATAGTAGTTTCTACAGGAAACGCCATATTTATACATCTAAGATTATTAAATTCTGCTGTAGGGTAAACTATATCTCCTTGGGCAGAAGAAGCTTTTCTTGCTTTAGTTAAATCATACATAGTAACATACGTATCTCCACCAAACACTTTTTCATAAGCAGGAGTTTCTGCACTAGTAAATGTTATATCTGTAATTTTTTTAAAATGGCCTGTAGAAATGTATACACTAGAAGCCCTTGCAGAGGTACCACTTCCTCCATACCTTGTAAGATGTACATTATTATTTTTTATTGCTACTAGTAGTTTGTCGTACTCGTTACCATTATAATCATCACCTGCATAAAGTTCGTTTGCATTTTTTAAGTAATCGTTCCAATACATAGGCCATCTACTTATTACAAATAAAGACTTTTCACATACAGATGCTTTCATTAAATCTAATGTATTATCACTAACAGTGTAATCTGTTATAATATTCCAAGCCCCCCTAAAATCTCCAATTTCTTCATCGCTACTTGCTGCTTGCCCTTGTTGTGCTATATAATTAAATTCTGTTTCAATAGCAGAATCACTTAAACCCTCTCCTGCACCATGTTCTTTACAAAATTTAATAACACTTGAAATACGGTAATGCTGATCTTCTTCTTTTATCCTTGAAATGTTAGACCTTACAGAATGACATCCGTAGGCAAGAGAATATACTTTGCTATCGCCTGATACATTAAAATTTGCGTTTGCCCAAATAGAACCTAAAACTCTTACAGAATAAGCAGTGTTGTAATCACCTTGCACAGAAAACCCAGTTTCTGCGGAACTTAAATAATTAGTATTAAAATCTGTTTCAGGAGAACTTACACTAAATGCATTAATAATAGGAATACCTTTGTGATTGTCATCTTCATTACTGCTTCCTTCAGAAGTTAAATACGAAAGATTTCTATTTGCTGATGCAAACCAATCAGAAGAATCATTATTTTGTGTAGAATTGTCATAATAATGAAAATAATTTGTTAAAGCTCCAACTGCTAAAGTAGATTTATCGTTTTTAGTTCTTTTTACTCTAACAAAACTATACCCACCTACTAAATTTTTTAATTCTGCAGGTATATTTTTTAATTTAAATTCTATACCTAAAGC
>TARA_R110000765_G_scaffold63621_16_pt1 | contig 24925 bp, 20 predicted proteins | sample TARA_R110000765 | Tara Oceans TARA_R110000765 (sample SAMEA4398168) | marine metagenome | biome: Polar Biome; feature: [MES] marine water layer (ENVO:01000295) within the mesopelagic zone...; material: water (ENVO:00002006), including particulate matter (ENVO:01000060) such... | reverse complement strand
CAACTACCCATGTTTCTTAAAGCTGTTTATGTTAATGGATGGTCAATCAAGAATAAAAAGCCTAAAGTCAAACATATAGCCGAATTTTTAGATTTGGTTCGTGCTCATGACGGGTCAGCGGCAATTAATGATTTTGAATATAGCGATGAGGTAGCAGAGCAATACGTTGATACAACCTTTATTTATCTTAGAAAATATATCTCGCTAGGTGAAATGGAAGATATACGAGACAGTTTGCCTAAAAACCTTAAAAGTATGATTTACTCTAATTTAATGTTTTAAATGAGCTGTTGGTTGGTAACATTTAAATGAAAATTGAACATGTCTAATCTAAGCTAGGCTTAAATAACATATGTTTTTTTTAACGCAATCATTTGTCGGCGGTATTTTGTAGAAGATTACCAGACTGAAAAGATTTCTCGCTTAAGGCATTTATACATGTGTTTGGGCAAATTCCCGAATTTAAAATCAAGTTGTATGAAAACTAAAATTATAATATTACTAGCTGGTCTATTATTTTGGAACTGCAAACAAAAACCTGATACTGAAAAATCAAAAGAGGTAGAAATCTTAAAGGAACAAAAAACATTAGTTGTTGTTCCACCTTCAATGATTGAACTTGGTAGTTTTGCCGATATTTCTCTTTCGAACAAATCTGACATAAATCAGTATATCGACTTCAAACAAATTGATGCAAACCAATCTGTTACGGCTATTGATATGAATGAAGCGGTATCACTTTACAAAAAAATGATGAAGCGTGAAAAAGCAACCTTTTCACCAATTTTTGAAATTAAAAACACTAACCGTGTAATTCTACCAATACAAGGCGTAGGCTTTGGAGGTCCTATTTGGGCAAAGGTTTTAGTGGATAGAAATACATTGGAAATCAAAAAAATTGCTTTCGAACATTTTGCGGAAACCGATGGGTACGGGGCGGCTATGACCCAGTTACCTTTTTTGAATGAGTTTATAGGGACAAAAATTAATTTAGATAAAAATACTTTTACGCTTCAAAAAAATATGGAAAACAGAATAGATAATGGGGTTTTGGTCGATGGTATTTCTGGCGCAACTATGACTAGTGAAGCGGCAATAGAAATGGTAAACGAAGGATTAAAAAAGTATAAGGGATATTTAAGGCCTTAAAAAATAAAAACCAAATAATACCTATTGCTTCTTCAATTGACTACCCTTTTGGGTGAATCTTATTACATGCTAACTATACTATTGTAGTAGCATAGCATACATATGAAACTTGATTTGCAATTTTAAGAGTCATGACCATGAACTAATCTAATGGTTTTAGACCCTTCCACCTTCTAAGATTGGGAAGCGTGCTGTGGGCCAAGATTGTTGCTTCTTCCCTAGGCATTCCCTTTTTTTCCGCAAAAGCGATATTCTTTTCAATTTTCTGTTCTAATGTTATTCCATGATCTACAAATGCTCCTTTTAAATAGCAAAAATGACAATAATCTGAGTTTACGGTACCATCTTTATTTGTGCCGAAATCTGATAAATGGTGCATTGGCATACCACAACTTTGACAAATATTTAATGAAGGTTTCATTTGTTTAAATTTTAGAATTTTAAATCTTTAGAATCATAAGGTAGAGTTCTATTAAAAAAATTAAAATGATTTTGGTCAGTTGTACTTTTTTCCACGAAATGCTACCGTTGCAAAAATTCCTAATCCATCAAAGGCAGGATTTTGCGGATGTTTAAACCCTTGCCCGTTCGACAAGTGAAATCGGTTCACGCCTATCGATAATTTCGTAATACTATTTAGGTGTACTGCCAATCCCACCCCTGGGCGGGCGGTAAAATTAAGGTTGGTCCCTTCAGGAGGAAAACTCTTAAAAGTATAAAGGATTCCTCCACTTAAATCAATAAATAATCTAATACCAGCTATACGAATACAATGCCATCTTAAAAGGAAAGAAGTACCTGTCCCAAAACTCTCAGCTCTTATTTTTTGTGTGTCGTCATCTTGTTTCAGAACCTGAAAACCATTAGTAGTAGAGAGATCCAATAGACCATAAATTGTTAGGTTTTTTGAAAGCACCGAGCCGTATCCTATTCGAAAGGAGTAAGCTTCTATTGAGGTGTCAAATCCTGAGACATACTCCAATCCGACGGAATAGAGTTTTCCGCCTCTTTGGTAGAAATTTTCATAGGTTTTATTTTGGGCAATCAAACCTGAAATTGTAAACAGAACACAACATCCTAAAATAAATGATAACCGCATTAATTTTAAATGTATCATGTCTTAGTATTACTTTTTTAACTGCATTTATCTTTTAAATTCACCCCACAGGGTTGTAAAATTTGATTGGCTCGGCTACCATTTCGGTATACGGTTATCCCTTTTAGACCATACTTCCAAGCGGTGTTATAGATTTCAGAAATCTCTTTGGCTGATGTGTTGCTTGCAAGGTTAATGGTTTTAGAAACTGCATTATCAGTATATTTTTGAAAGACCTTTTGATGTAACAAATGATATTTCGCTGGAATTTCTAAACTTGTCTCAAATATTTTTTTTATTTCTTTTGGAATGTGTTTTATATTTTGAATGCTTCCATTGACGATTACTTCATCTTGTATTTCCTTAGTCCATAATCCTAAGGATTTCATTTTTTCAAGGAATATGGAATTGATTTCTATTTGGGTCTTATCATCTAAAATACCAGTTCTTTTATATGCAAGAGCGTAAAGTGGTTCAATGGAATAAGAGGTATCGGCAATGACCGAAATACTTCCAGTAGGTGCAATGCTATTGCAGGTGGCATTTCGTAATAAAGTATTGGGAGCATATGTACTTTCGTTCCAAGAAGGGAAACACCCTCTTATTTGTGCCAAGTTACCCGATGCTGAATGGCTTTTTTCTTGAATGAATTTCATAAGCACTTCGGCAAGCTCCACCGCTTTTTCTGAGGCATAGGGTATACCAAGAATAATCAACAGTTCGGCCCAGCCCATAACACCTAATCCAATTTTACGGTTGGCCATTGTTATATGCTTAATATTGGGAAGTAAGTAATAATTAGAACTGATAACGTTGTCTAAAAACCGAATTGCTATCGAAATAGTTTTTTCAAGTTTTTTCCAATCTATATCATTTTTTTTCCCATCATGTACTACCATTTTAGTCAAATTAATGGAACCTAGATTGCAGCTCTCAAAATCGAATAGTGGTACTTCTCCACAAGGATTGGTACAATAAATTTCCCCCTGTTTTGGCAAACGATTATCTTGGTTAATGGTATCTAAAAAAATTAGTCCCGGTTCTCCGGTTTTTTGGGCCTGTTCTACAATAAGATTCCAAAGTTTTTTGGCCTGTATTGTCTTCGAAACTTTTTTTGTTCTTGGGTTGACCAATTGCCAGTTCTTGTTCTTTTCTACAGCATATATAAATGCATTCGTAATGCCTACAGAAATATTAAAGTTCTGCAAGCTCACCCCATCAGATTTTGAGGTGACGAATGCTTCGATATCGGAATGTGTTACATTCAAGATTCCCATGTTGGCACCTCGTCGTTTGCCTGCCTGTTTCACATATTCGGTGGCGGTATCGTATATTTTCATAAAAGCGATTGCCCCAGCTGAGGAACCTTCAGATGATGTAATAATATCGTCTTTGGGTCGAAGTTTCGAGAAATTATAGCCTGTACCACCGCCACTATTATGAATAAGTGCTGCATTCTTAAGCGTAGTAAAAATAGCCTCAAGATTATCTTCAACAGGAAGAACGAAACAGGCACTTAATTGGCCATTCGGTAAACCAGCATTCATTAGGGTAGGGCTATTGGGCAGAAATTCAAGTTTACGCATAACCCCATAAAAAAGGTCGAACCACAATTCGTGGTCCTTATCCTCTACGGCAACAAGATGCTTTGCCACCCGTTGAAAAAGTTCATCAGGAGTTTCTGTTTTGTGTAAGTAACGGGCTCGAAGAATTTGAAGCCCATTGGGGCTTAGATTCGTCATTTAATTATATTCTGAATTACTTTTTTTAGTTTTTCACGAACCGTTTCGGCTACCGTGATTAAAGCTTCATTTTTTACGGCCTGCATTGAGGCTGCGGGATCTACTGCAGCGATCTCAATAGTATTTTTTTCTTTTTCTAGAAGAATAACGTTACAAGGTAGCATGGTGCCGATTTTGTCTTCAGCCTCAAGTGCCTTATACGCCAATGATGGATTACAGGCTCCTAAAATTGTATAATTGTAGAAATCTACATTCAATTTTTTTTTCAAGGTAGCTTTCATATCGATTTCTGTAAGCACACCAAAACCTTCTAATTTTAAAGCTTCTTTTGTTTTTGATACCGCATCATCGAACGTTGAATTTTTTAGTTGAGTTGAAAAATAGTAGTTCATGATAAGAGTGTTTTATACGTTGTTATTATACATTTATTTTTATTTTTTTAGTGGTATTGGTATTCGAAACTATCCATTCATTCAATTCTTCCACATCTTTCTTTTTGCAGAGTTGGGTGCCTTCTGTCATAGTAGCGGCAGTACCACAAGCCACGCCATATATTACCATATCAGTAATTGATTTTCCGAGGGCAAGGGCATATACCATTCCAGCAACCATACTGTCACCAGCACCAATAGTGCTTTTCTGGTAAACAATGGGCGCCGCAATATACTTAACCACTTTATTCGTGACCATAAGGGCTCCCTGAGAACCTAATGAGATTACTAATACCTCACAAGGGTTGTTTTTCACGAATTCTTTGGCGACAGATTCTATATCTAAAAAAGAGATGGTCTCTAAACCACAGAGTGCTGCCAGTTCACCTAAATTTGGTTTTAATAAATAAGCCCCTGCTTGTGCTCCTTTTAATAAGGCTTCACCAGATGTATCAAGAATTAATTTTGCTTTTTCTTTTTGGGCAATTTTTGAAACTTGAGCAAAAAAATCAACAGGCATGCCAGGGCATAGACTACCACTAGCCACCAAAAAATCACCTTCCGATAGTACCGATTCTAATTGTCTTAAAGTGTTTTTCCATTCGTATTCATTAACTAGTGGGCCCGGCATTCCAAATCGGTATTGTTGGTTGTTTAGGGTATCGGTCACGGATAGGTTTTCACGCACCCAACCTGCTATTGGAATAACCTGTTGTTGTATATCCAAATCTACCAGCATATCTCGCAATTGGCCTCCAGAAGGTCCTCCGGCCATATACATGCATAAAGAGATTCCGCCCAATTCGTTAATTACTAGTGAAACATTAATACCCCCACCACCCGGTTCATATTTAGGAACTTCACAACGTAACTTACTGTTTGGATGTATTCCTGCCACAGCGGTGCTTTTATCAATAGCTGGGTTGACCGTTAGTGTGATAATCTTTTTCATATTAAGTTCTTTTTAAGCATGTGTTTAGAATCAAATGTAATGGTTCGCCTAAAGGTCTCATATGACCAAGGTCATTGTTGAAAAAGCACTTTCAAAATATCCTAGTGAAAATTTTTAGAATGAAAATATTTTTAGAAATGGGTAAAGTTGTAGGTAATAAAATAGAGGTATATTAGACTTTCATCTTGTTGTTCATATGGATAGGATTTGTGTAATATCAAAATAGCCGTAGTCTTTAAAAGGCAGTTATCAGCCAAGGTCTTATATTAGGACTCATGGTTTGTGTACTATTTTATGAATTAGGTAATGCCTTTGCCGCAAGAAAGTTCAATAAACGTGATTTCGGGTCTCATGCCTAACCTGCCAGGAAAACCCATCCAGCCTAAGCCTCGGGTCACATATAGGTATTGATTACCTTCATTATACAAACCTGCCCAATGCTTGTATTTATACTTTATTGGGCTCCACTTTTTATTTCTAAAATTAATTCCAGCTTGCATGCCATGGGTATGACCCGAAAGGGTCAATGCAATATCTGTATGGTGCGCCACCTCTTCAGGCCAATGCGAAGGGTCGTGTGATAATAAAATTTTGAACTTGGTGTCATCCACTTTTTCCATAGACTTTTGTAAATCACCATATTTTTTAAAATCAATATTTCCCCAGTTTTCTACACCGATGATGGCTATCTGTGTATCCGTATTTTCAAAAACTTCTGCTTCGTTCATCAAAAGTTTAAAATCGATTTTTTTATAAAACTCTTGAATACTGTTAAAATTGATTTGTTTGTCGAGTGGTGTAGGCCATTGACTGTAATCTCCGTAATCGTGGTTTCCCAATACGGCGAATTTTCCTTGCTTAGCCGATAATTCATTTAAAACAGAATCCCAGCCTCGTAGTTCCCAGGCAAAATTATTTACCAAGTCTCCTGTAAAGAAGATGAAATCAGGCTTTAAATGATTTATTTTTTTGATGGCCTTTTTCAGATTATGATACTTGAAATTGAAACTGCCCAAATGAAGGTCTGAAATGTGTACGATACGTAAGCCATTATACCTCTTAGGCAAGGCTTTGAAATTTAATTTAATGTGATGCACCTTAAAACGATAAACCGCACTAAAGATGGCATAGAGTATCACGAAAAAAGGAAGAAAACCAGAAAAAACACCAACCAGGGGTATGACAATAAGAGACTCCTGTTCAGAAAATACATGATTAGAAAAGTACAGAATACTAATAACTACAACAAAAATAAATTTTGGTATAAATGACGATACTGTTAACCCGTATAGTCTAGATATAATAAGCTGTTGTCGTTCGGGTGCTACTAAATCCAATTTTATTTTCAGAAGTAAAATTGATGTTATTAGGCCAATTGTGAAAATCCAAAACGCGATATAAATACTATTTTTCAGTAGTATGGAGGTGATTTGCTGGGTTATGGATAACAACCAGTAAAAGGCCAATGCATCAATTAATAATAATGCTAGACATAAAAGAACAATGGTGAAAAATGAATAGGAGCGCATGCTGTAATTTATTTCTTTAAGTCATTAGTGTCTTGTAATCTTCTTTTATCCTTTAGCGCGAATAGAAACCCTTTAACATCTGATACCCAAGTATCGTACATAAATATCAGTGTAATTTCTTCAAGTGTTTCTAAAAGCCCTATTATAATCATTAAATAGAACAACCAATATACAGGGCCAAAAAATAGCAGCCATAATATAAAAACTCCTTGCAGAACAGCAGATACTTTGGCCAAATAGGTATGAAAAGATGTTGCTTTACCATATTTAACAAAGGCTATCACCATTTGAAGCAGATAAGGCACAAATGCAATTAAGATGAGTATTATATTCGTTTTAATAAAGTCGGTCTCGAAAACTACTAGACCGATAAGACCCATTATAAATGTCAATTGATCTCCGATTGAATCTAATTGAGATCCTCGAGCACTGGTCATTTTTAATTTTCTTGCTAAATACCCATCAATCGCATCGGTACTATAACTAATAAGTAAAAACCATGTAAACAGTTCTCGTTCTCCAAACCATAAGAGTATGGATAGTAATGGTACCGCTGCAACCCTATAAAATGAAAACCAATCGGCGATATTAAATTTTTTGAATGTCCACATAGGTTTTCTCAAGCTTCTGAAATAGGTTTTATGACACTTATTTGTAGAAAAAATAATAAATTTCTAAGGCTAAAACTAGATGATTATAAGGATTTTCTAAATGATATTTATCATAGTTGAACAGTTCGTAAACCAAATTGGGGAGCTAAATAAGTACTATTAACAACTGTTGGCATTCTTTAATTTTTAAAAATATCTTAAAAAAAAATCTATACTGACCTACATCATTTTAGACGGCTATAGATGATTGTATTTTTGAGGTATAATTAAATGTATAACCTTAAAATAAAATAATATGTCACTAGTAAAATTTAAAAGACAACCTTTCGGAAACTTGATAACACAAGATTTTTTTGACATGGACGATTTCTTCGAAAATCGTGGTTGGGTAAGAAATATGGTGCCAGAAAATTTCTGGAACGGTAAAAGATCTGAGCCTGCATTAAACATTAAGGAAACCGATGATAATTTCGAAATCGAGCTTGCTGCTCCTGGCTTTGGTAAAAAGGATTTTGAGGTGACCATTGAAGACGGTTGCTTGAACATTAAGGCAGAAAAGTCTTCCTCTGAAGAAGAAACCGATGATAACTATACACGTAGAGAGTTTAGTTACAATGCTTTCGAGCGTTCTTTGCAACTACCTGAAAGTGTAAAACAAGAAGCCATTAAAGCTAAATATAACGATGGTATTTTAAGTTTTAATTTAGCGAAGAAGGAAGAGGCTAAAAAACTACCACCTAAGAAGGTTCAGATTGCCTAGTGTTTAAGACGCTAGTTAATTTAACCCTACTTTTTACAATACCCTCCGGCCAAAGCCTAAATACGTAAATGTTGATAGGTCAGGCTCGGAGGGTATTAACTTATAACGTAAATCCATAATATAAATGATCATAACTGTCGAAAAACCGTATGCAATTTCCGTAGATAAAGTTGTAGCCAGTTTAGATAGTCATGCCCAATTGGGGTTGGATAAGGAAGAAATTCAACAACGTTTAAGCAAATATGGTGCTAACCAAATACCACAATATGCACCAAAAAAAAGATGGCGGATCCTTGTTAATCAGTTATTGAATCCTATCCTGTATATTCTTGTCGCCGCTTCCATACTTGCATTTATTTTTAATGATGTTTTAGAAGGTATTGCTATTCTTATCGTTATTCTGATTTCTGCTGGTATTGGTTTTTTTATGGAACTTCAAGCAGTACGTTCGTTAGAAGCTCTTCGTAAAATGGGTCAGTCAAAAATATTCGTCACTCGGTCGGGTATAAGTGGACAGATTAAGGCATTTGAAGTTGTACCTGGTGATATTATTATGTTGAGAACGGGTGATATGGTTCCTGCCGATGCTCGCTTAATACTCGTAGATAACCTATTGGTAAAAGAATCGGCCCTGACCGGTGAAAGTGCCCCCGTTACAAAGCAAACTGGGATTTTACCCAAGCATACACCGATAACCGATCAACTTAATATGGTATTTAGGGGCACCATGATATTAGCAGGGTCAGGAAAGGCGATTGTTACCGCTACGGCCAAGCATACACAATTGGGTCACATACAACAACTCGGTATCGAAGCCGTTGAAGAGCGCACCCCTTTAGAAAAAAAGTTGAACCAATTGAGCAAATGGCTAATCTGGTTGACTTTATTTTTTGCAATAACCATAATTGTGGCAGGATATATAAGGGGAAATGATTTTTTATTAATGGTCGAAACAGGAGTAGCCTTGGCAGTGGCCGCTATACCAGAAGGCCTACCTATCGTTGCGACCATTGCCTTGGCTCAAGGTATGTTACGGTTATCGAAACGCCAAGTCATCATAAAAGAACTGGAAGCCGTTCAAACCCTTGGTGCAACAGACATTATTTGTACAGACAAAACAGGTACCTTGACTGAAGATCGTATGAAGGTACATGCAATACTTTATGGTAACGAATCGATAGATATTGCATATAACACAGAAATATCTTCTTCAATAATAGATAATCCAATTTTTAAAACAATAATTCGTGCTGGTGTTCTTTGTAACAATGTTGATGCGAATGCTAATGATGCTCAAGGTGATTCTATTGAATTGGCATTACTGGAATTTGCGAAATATTTAGGATACGACCCGATTTCTATAAAACGAGATAATCCAGAATTATTGGAACTGCCTTTTGAAGCAGCCCGCAAATTTATGGCAACCGCCCATAACCATGAAGAACATATTCATGTGTATGCCAAAGGGGCTTTTGAAAGCCTTATTACACATTGCGATTTTATCATGAATGCTACTGGCATCACACCTTTTGATACTAAAAGCGAGTGGTATGAGAAGGTGAACACCTTGGCTAGCCAAGGGTTACGAACTTTGGCGTTTGCTTTTAAAGAAACACAAGAAATGCCAAACTCTAAAACGATAATGGATGGGCTTACTTTTTTAGGTATCATAGGGTTTCTTGATCCGGCACGTAAAGATGTGAAGGCGACCATAGATATTTATAAGAAAGCAGGAATAAAAGTGGTTATGGTGACTGGAGACCATCCTGGTACATCGAAAAAAATAGCGCAGGAAGTAGGTCTGTTGGAAATGGATGCTTCTCAAGATAAAGTGCTAATCGCAAAAGACCTTATTATAGAGAAGAACCCTGATGCAACCGTAATGAAAAGGTTATTGAATGCTTCTGTTTTTGCGCGCGTTACGCCTGAACAGAAGCTGAATCTTGTCAAATTCTATCAAAATAATAACCACATAGTGGGTATGATCGGTGATGGCATAAATGATGTTCCCGCCTTGAAAAAAGCTAATATCGGAATCGCAATGGGTATTCGTGGCACCGAAGCCGCCCGTGAAGCGGCAGATGTTATCTTGAAGAACGATGAGTTTACAGCCATAGAACTCGCAATAAGACAGGGTAGGGTGATTTTTGAGAATATCCGTCAGTTTGTGGTTTATCTACTGTCATGTAATCTGGCTGAGATACTTTCCGTTGGAATCGCCGCATCTTTAAACTTTCCTTCGCCATTATTGCCCATGCAAATTTTGTTTTTGAACTTAATAACCGATGTCTTTCCTTCACTAGCTCTCGGGTTGGGAAAAGGAGAGAAAGACATTATGGAGCGACCGCCTAAAAACCCTAAAGCACCCATCATTAATAAAAGGGACTGGTACACAATAATTTTGTACGGACTTTGTGTTAGCCTTTCGGTGTTAGGTATCGTAAGCTATACTCACCTCGTATTGGCCCTGCCTTCTGAGACTATTAATAATATGGCCTTTTATACGCTAGTAATGGCACAATTATTCAATGTTTTCAATTTACCTCGACATACAGAATCTTTTTGGATTAATGAGGTAACTACTAACATTTGGGTGTGGGGGGCAATATTTTTATCTCTTGGTATAACGTTTGGGGCATATTTAATAACTCCTGTTGCCGAAGCATTATCATTAGAACCTGTTACTATGCAACAATTGATACTGGTTGTGCTGTTTGCTATGGGTTCTTTGGTTCTAGCTCAATTCGCAAAAAGGTTGAAAAAATATTTTCTTTTTCGAACCTGATTGATGACTAATATCATTTTTATACTTGCCTAGCAATGATACATTTGAAGAAATGCAATACTTGGAAATATGTATTTTGGAAATAGTCGAAAAAATCTAATAATTGAATTTTGCTTTTGACTTAAAAATATTTCAAAAGGCTACTGAAGAGGTGGTTAGAGTTGAAGTACACTACAAAATTATAGACGGACAATGAATGGAGCAGCTCATTTTTTCAATGTCTATGTCCATTTAGGCTACTAGTTAGATTTTACTACAAAATCTGAGAAAAATTTATTGGCTTTGTTCAAAAGGACCATGCAGATGCATTACCATAAATACAGAATTAAGCATACGATATGAAAGAAGTATAAATTGACCTAACGCTATGAACCGATTAAAAGAACAAAATGATAAAAAACCAAAAGTAACGGAAACGTCGATATACCAAATCGTTTTCGACTCTTCTTTGGCAGGCTTGTTCGTACTCGATGCAGAGGGCACTATACTTAAGGTAAATGCAATGAGTGAGCGTATGTTTGGTTACAAAAAAGGAACATTGATAAATAAAAATATTGAGATTATTTTTCCAAAGGGATATCGAAAAGAGATAGAACTCTTAATGAAGAACCCTCCTTCAGATCCAGTACAAATTTTAGGTTTAGATAAAAACGGGGTAGAAATTGCGATAGATTTTAGAATAGTTACTTCGATAATTGATGGACAAACAATTTCGGCGGTTTACTGTAAAAAGGTCGACCATGCTGTTTTTGAAAGTGATAGGAAACTCCGAACATTAATCGCGAATTCACCTGGTATTGTATTCCGATGTAAAACGGATAAGCTTTGGACTATGGAATTTATTAGTAATGCCTGTGAATCGATTACTGGGTATTTACCAAGCCAATTTTATGATCAAGGAATTTTAAATTGGGATACACTCATTCATTCTGAAGATAGGAGTAAGGTCGAGAAAGAAAGGAAAAAAGCCATATCGAAGAAAGAATCGTATCAAATTTGCTATCGTATTACAACAGCTACCAACAAATTAAAATGGATATTGGAAATGGGCTCTTGTGTAGAAAATCAATTAGGTAAGGTTGATTATCTAGAGGGCTTTATGCAAGATATTACCCAACAAAGAGAAGCCGAAATTTCAATTACCAAAGAGAAGGAATTACTATATAAATATTTAAATACAACAGCTTCGATTTTTATGGTTATCAATTTAGAGCATAAAATTACCATGGTAAACCAAAAAGCCTGTGAAGTAATGGGGTATAAAGCTGATGAGATGGTCGGTAAGAATTGGTTTAACCATTACATTCTTAAAAGCGACCGAAAAGAATTAACCCATCTTTTCGGACTTATAATTAAAGGCAAATTAGAACAGCCTTATGCGAAAGAGAACTGGGTAATTGCCAAAGGAAATAAAAGGAAATTGATTCGTTGGCGAAATGCATTATTGAAAGATGAAAATGGTAAGGTGACTGGTTTGATCAGTTCAGGAATCGAAGTTACAGAACAGGTAGTTGCAGAAAACCAATTACGCGACAGTGTCGAAAAAAATGCGGCTATTCTAAAGGCGATACCTGATGTGATGACAATACACGATAAAAAAGGTGCTATTCTAGAAATACATGTTCCTGATGAATCATATCTGGTAGCTCCAATAACAGAAATTGAAGGTGAAAATATAAAAGACTTTCTTCCTAAAGAAGTGGCGAAAAAGCTAAAAAAGACAATATCAAATGTGCTAGTTAACCAAAAAATGGAAACAATAGAAGTTACGGCGCCAGTGGCTAACGGAACGGTCGATTACGAGTGTAGGTTAGTACCATTGAACAAAAAGCAAGTGTTGACCATTGCTCGAAATATTTCAAAAACAAAGGAAATTCAAAACACGTTATATTTAAGAAACAAAGCACTGGATGTCGCAGGAAACGGAATCTTAATCGTTGATGCCCAGCAACCTGATTTGCCTATAGTCTATTGCAACAATGCATTTACTGAAATTACGGGATATAGTCTCGAAGAAGTTTTTGGTAAAAATTGTCAGTTTTTACAGAACGACGATAGAGACCAAGAGGCTATAATTACAATGGCAAAAGCCATTCAAAAAGGCGAAGCATGTCGGGTAGTTTTACGAAATTATCGAAAAGATGGCACCCTATTTTGGAACGACCTGAGTATTACACCTTTATTTAATGAAAATAAAAAATTAACCCATTTTATTGGGGTTCAGAACGATGTTACCGAAATTCAAAATGTAAATAGCCAGTTAGAGCAATATGCGGATAAGCTTGAAGAGAATGTAGCAAATCGTACTAAGGAAATTGAAGCTACGGTTCAAAAATTAGTCGAAAACAACCTTATTCTTGAAGATCAAATTCTAGAGACTAAACTAGCAGAGAGTAAGGCACAACGCAGCCAGGATCAGTTTAACGCAATTGCCGAAAATTTTCCGAACGGGTTTATTGTGCTTTTCAATGCCGATTCTCAACTCGTATACCTAGAAGGGGAAGAATTGAAACGTATGAACCTTAATAAAGCCGATTTTGAGGGAAAATATATTGATGAGATTTCTATTTTTTCTAAAAGACAGATTGATCAGATAAAACAAGATCTTTTTAAAACCATAGCAGGTAATAGCCTTTCCTACGAGGTGAAATTCGGCGACTTTTCTTATGCGGTAAATACAACGCCATTAAAGTCTGAAGAAGAAAGTATTGTTTGGGCGCTTTTTGTATATAATAACATCACAGAACAAAAAAAAGTACAAGAAAAATTAGCAGCGGCACTAAAAGAAGAGCAAGAACTCAGTGAACTAAAATCACGCTTTATCTCAATGGCCTCTCATGAGTTTCGTACGCCTTTAAGTGCCATTTTATCTTCTGCAATATTGATTGGAAAGCAGAATGAACCTGGTATGGAAAAAAGACGTGAAAAACATGTTTCACGAATTCATACCCATGTAAAACATTTGGTTGTTATCTTAAATGATTTTCTATCACTGAGTCAATTAGAAGAAGGTAAGTTACAAGCAAAACCCCAGCGTTTTGAATTGATTGAGTTCTGTAAAATTGTTATCGATGAAATGGAGTCGACAAAAAAGGAAGGTCAGGTTATTCAATTAATCTATACACCTACAGAAATACCTGTCTTTTTAGATCCAAAACTATTGAACCATATCTTAATCAATCTCTTGTCTAACGCTTTAAAATATTCTGAAGAAGGCAAGGAAGTCGTTATGGAAATTCAGCAGGCCAATGAAGCGGTATCATTTAAGATTTTAGACAACGGAATCGGCATACCAGAAAAGGACCAAAAGAATTTGTTTGAGCGTTTTTTTCGTGCCGAGAACGTAACGAATATAAGTGGTACAGGCCTTGGGCTACATATAGTTAAACACTATGCAGAGTTGATGAGAGGTTCTGTCAAATTCAATAGTAAAATTGGTAATGGAAGCACCTTTACCGTTCAACTTCCCCAAAATTTATATGAACATGAAAAAAATATTATTAATTGAGGACAATCAGGATGTTCGTGAAAATACGGCAGAAATATTAGAACTAGCAAATTACCAGGTAGTTACCGCTGAAAATGGTAAAATTGGTATAGAAAAAACAAAGGAATTTAAACCCGATTTAGTGCTTTGTGATATTATGATGCCACTAATGGACGGATTTGAAGTATTACGAACCTTTGAAAAAGATAGTAGTATGGCCAGTACACCCTTTATTTTTCTTACGGCAAAGACAGATAGGTCAGACATGCGTATGGGTATGAACCTGGGTGCTGATGATTATTTGACAAAACCATTTGAGGAACATGAATTGTTGGATGCAATTTCCTGCCGCTTAAATAAACATGAAAACTTAAAAGAAGAAATCATAAAAAATTTGGAAGGTATCAATACCTTTTTAAATGAGGTTTCTGAATATGAAGATATGGAGGGCCTTTCAAAAAATCATAGCTTGAAGCCCTACCATAAAAAGGAAATTATCTTTTGGGAAGGGGATAATGCCCATTCGCTTTATTTTATAGAAAGTGGAAATGTAAAAACCTACAAAAGCACCGAGTCGGGTAAAGAATTGGTTACAGGGCTTTATGGGCCAGGTGATTTTGTTGGGCAACTATCGCTATTGCATGCTGCCAGTACATACGTAGAGAATGCTGTTATTATGGAAGACGCTGAACTTTGTGCTATTCCAAAAGCTGATTTTATAAAATTGCTTTATGGTAACCCAATGGTCTCTCAAAAATTTATTTCCCTAATTTCTAATAACTTAATTAACATTCAGACACATCTAGTAAATATGGCCTTTGCTACGGTAAGACAACGGGTGGCTAAAGCGCTATTGGAACTATATGAAAAAGGTTTAATCAAAGATTTACCTAATAAGGGTATGTCAATTCCTCGTGAAGATTTTGCAGGTATGATTGGCACGGCCACCGAAACTGCCATTCGCACGCTTTCCGATTTTAAAGATGAAGGTTTAATTACTACAGATAGTGGTAGAAGAATTATTATTCTTGATAAAGAAGAATTACTTCATATTGCAGATTGCTAAATCGCGTTTACTAATTGTAATTAATAATTTTTAATTTCTACTCAAAAACATTTTGAGAAAAATGCTTTTAAAATGATTTGAATCATACTTAGAAGGTTTGTACTTGTTTAAATTAGCTAATGTGGAAAGTGTTTATCTGCAGCTATTACAAACCTTCCTAAGACATGAAAACATTACATTATAAACAAGATTCACGGCACTTTTTAATTAAAAGTTATCGAAACCTGCCACAGCTTAAAGAGGCAATTCTAGAATTAAGTAATGCTACTTCAGTGAAACCAAATATATCCGTTTTAGGAAAATTAGGACCAGATTGCATAGTAAAGAATAAACAAACCAAATTAGCCAAAACTGAATTAAAGCGCATTTTCAAAGGGGTATTGGGAGCAAAAACCGATTTTGCGATTTTCTGTAATCCCGAAATAGGTACATTATTCATAACAGGTTCTCTTGTTTCCCAGTTTTTGAATGATATGAATGGAACAGTTTTGGGTGAAATACCTTCTGGGCCATATGGTATACTAAGAGGTCTTGGCATAACAGAAAATAACGCATCAAAATATTTAAAAGATTTGAATAAGAAGAGTTTTCTTCTTATCCTAAGGGGTTATGATGATGAACTGAATATCATAGAAGAGTTACTTAAAAATAAAAACAAAAGCAACAGCATAATACATTTTAGGGTAAGTTTCTAATCGCTTATATTTTAATTTAGGACAAAAAAAACAGGAGACCGAGGCCTCCTGTTTCACGCGAAACGTATGAATTCGTTTATGATTTCAATCGAACTTTTATATCATTTTATCTCTAAATCGATTCAAAAGTTGATTTTGACACTAACGGTATCATTCGAAACGCTATGGTTTCTTTTTCCTTACAGAACTAAAAACCAATTTCGTATGTTAAAAAGAAACCGAAGTACCGAAGTACCTCGGTTTCCTAGAAGATGTTCCTCAACCTAATCGCCTACTTTTTTATAACCCTACTAGAATATATTGCTATAACCGTTCGAGATATAAAAGGTATTGAATTGATTTTCGTAACCTCTTCTTTTCTTACATTTTAGTACTCTTCGCAAATACTAAATCTATGTATTTTTCTTAATGAGCTATTAATGATACCGCTAAATTACATTGTTGTTCTTATAGCTAAAATGACCTAGATCAGTTTGTCTATTTTTTTTATGTTAAACGAACTCAGGGTAAGATTGTACCACAATATCATTTTGTACATGTCTAACACCATTAGCTTTATAGGCTGTTTTTTCAATCAAGTCCCTTTCCTTCAAAGAATGAACCCTTCCCTTAAGCTGCACAGTATCACCATCAACTTGTACTCGAATACCTTTTGCCATTAAATTAGTTGAACGCTCTAAAGCCTGAATAATTTGCTCTTCAATATTCTCAGCTTTTAACACAGGCATTATCTCGATATTGTTGACGACCCCCTTAACTCCCAATAGATTTTGTAAGTTGTGTTCGGCCGCTTTTCGTTGATAGTCCCAAGCTACATTACCCGATAAAAATATATAACCATCTTCAACAAAAACCATTATTTTTTCTTTAGGTATTTTGGCATTCCATTCCAAAGCATTGACCGCAGCTTTTGCGATTTCTTTATCGGTTTTTTTAAAATCCTCACCATATTTTACCTCTATATCTTCTGCAATCGCTTTGACTCCGATGACACGTTTCGCAACTTTATTTGCCAAGGCTTTTTTATGATATTCATTTACCACCCCACTCAAAGCTACAACACCATTTTCAACAGTGACTCCTATTTGAGTCTCATCTATGTTGGGTTCAAATACGAGTTCATCTAATATATCTTGTTTGATTTGGGCATCTGATTTCATGTGATTATAATTTTAAATAAAAATACATGGCTTAGTTGTCTTACAAAATGATATTCGTCAGGCTTAACTAGTGTTCTTTATTTCTATTTGGTAGAAAGTTGATACTGATGTAAATCATTTCATGCTTTAAAATTATTTTGAACTTTTGAAGCGTAATAAATTTTATATGAAAACAACAAAAACAACTACGAAATCGGCACTATTGTTATTAGGTGCAAGCCTTGAAATGTTACATCAAGAGAGTATAGAATGGTTAGATACCATTGCATTTTGGAAAGATGAAACCAAATTCTTTGCAAACCTTTTGAAAAATAAAGATTCTAAAAGCTCAGAGTTTGCAAAAATGCTTGAGAACTTAAATAAGATTCATGAAAACCTCTTTGACTATTTAGAAGATGATATTGTACTGCATGAGAAGCTTTTGTCACGCTTACATAAAGGTGAAAAAGGATTATCTGATTGGGATTATCGTGAAAAACATCGAAGCCTTGGGGAGCGAATAGATTTATTCACCAATGATTTTAGGGAGTTTAAGAAAATGGTGTTCGGCTATGTAAAGAAATTGTAAGCATTAAAAATTAAAGCTATGGAAATGACCATTTTTATCAAGGATTTTAGACAAGTGGATAGTATTGCCCGCTTTATGGATTTTTACTATAGCTTACACATGAAGTATTTAGCCAGTGATTTATTGGAAAAAGGTCTATCGCCCAAACAGATTTCAGATGCTGTTATTAAAGCTATTAATATTGGCAAGGCGTCGGGATTGGAATTGAACCAACATTTTAAGCCAGTTTTTAGTGGTATTGAAAGGGAAATTATAAACGACTGTAAACTATCTAATTTGGCCTATGGTCTAGTGATGATGAATGCAGATGTCGAACTTTCGGTAGTAGGAGATTTTCAGTTAAGTGTATTAAAGTCATACTTAATTAATCATAGTTGATTAAATAGCAATATGGATTTGTATGTAGCCTGCTGTTTTGTAGCTGGCTTTGTTGTTTTTAAAATCAATAGCCCTTTGCCCTAATAAAAATCGCTACAGGCAATAATGGGTATTTTCATTTCAAGTTACTTTAGATTCTTTATAAAGGCTGCATCCCTTCATTTTCTATATTCCAGTTTTTCCAATATGTTTTTTGGGTTAGATACATAGACCCTGACTAAAATGACATTTTCATATTATTTGTATTGCACACTACCTTAAGTATCTTGTTTCGACATTCCTATGTTATCTATGATATGCAACGGTTGTATTTTACTCAAAAGAGCGGTGCCAAAGCATCTTTTTTTCTCAGCAGTTTTAGAATAGATTTTGTATTCGGCCAAAGGTAACAAAGCTTATAAACGTCATCATCTTGTGCCTTTGGTATTATGGATAGAGAATATCTTAACCAACTCAAAACAGTATTTCTTGAAAAAAACCTTAAAGTCATTGAGATTTCATGACATTATTCTCTTTCTTTTAATATTAATGAAAGTGATGGATATAAAAAGCCCCAACTAAAATTATGAAGTAAGGGCTTTTTGAAAGTGAGTTATGAAAAGTTTTATTCATTGTTAGGCATAGGAAGGATAATATTGTACTCTAAGTTTATTTACAACATTAAGCACGCCCGGAGCTCTATATGCAGCTTTTTCAGCTTCCTCTTTTTCTTTAATGGAATGCACTTTTCCACTCAAAGTTACCGTGTTGCCATCTGTAGTGACCACGATTCCCTTTGCATCGATACGGGCAGATCTCTCGAAAGCTTCCTCTATGGTATCTTTTACCAATATGGGTTTAACCTCCTGTTTTAGCTTAATATTGTTAGAAACGCCTTTTACCCCCACCAAATCCTTTATGGCATTTGATGCTGAATATTTTTGATAAGACCATTTCACATCTCCAGTTAGGTATACCCAACCATTTTCTACTTTCACCATAACAGCGTCATCAGGTACAGAAGAATGCCATTCCAATGCGTCAACAGCGGCCTTCGCAATTTCTGTATCTGATTTATCTAAACTTGAAGGATATTTAACTACGATATCTTCTGCTACGGCTTTTACGCCACTTACGCGTTTGGCTGCTTTTTCAGCGGCTATTTTCTTAGAATAGCTATCCACTTCGCCGCTTAAGGTAACGACACCTTCGTCAACCGCGACACCTATTTTTGTTTCGTCTATACTAGGTTCCCATGCTAATTCATCTTGAACGTCTAGTTTAATTTTTGAATCTGTTTTCATCTGTAATTAATTTAATAGTTACTATTTTGTTTTCTATAATCTGTCAATTATGCAGTAGGTTAAATGTAGATTTGTTGGCTCTTTTCATAGTTCTTATAACTAGGTTATAGAATTATAAACAAATATATACTGATGCTAAACTGCTTAAAATGATGCACATCAGTATAGAATATTTTAATAAATTAAATTTTATATTTTAAGAGGATTATGACCTATGAAAAACCTTTCGATAATATAAGCGTATCCCTTATCTCACTTATTATTAGATAAGAATTATTAATATTTTACCATTTCAAGTTAGTTTTAGGGTGCATTTCAGTCTTATGAGATTTGGTGCTTATATAATGAAGGATGTAATTAGTAATCCAAATCTATTACTATTGTATTACCTAGTTTTTAAGAAGGTTATCAGTGATATCTTCCTTAAAAATTAATAGGGAAATTGACCTTAAAATCTAGATTTTTTAAAACGTGGAGGGATGTTATTTCTGTTAGATGCTATTTTAAGAGACTGGAATAAAAAAGTTATTATGGCTCTTGTGAAATGTCATATTGGTGTGCTAAACAATTTTTTCTGTAGAATCTTTTGAAATCATCCATGTATATATTCTTTCTACATCTTCTATTTGACAAAGTTGGGCTCCCTGTCGCAGGGTTGCGGCTGCTCCTGCGGCGACTCCATATTGTATCATGGTTTTTGGGGTATGTCCTACCTTAGCTTTCAAAAGCATGCCAGCTAGCATACTGTCACCGGCACCGATAGTATTCTTTTCATGGACTAAAGGGGCAAGAATGTATTCGAGAACATTTGAAGTAACTAATAAAGCACCCCTACGCCCCATTGATACGGCCATAATCTCGCAATTATGGGTTGCTATAAAATCTTTAGCCGATTCTTCTAGCATCTTGTTAGACAACGTCTCTTCACCATAAAGACTTGCGAGTTCGGATAAATTTGGTTTAAATAAAAAGATGTCCGTTTTTATCGCGTGCTTTAAGGCGCCTTCTTTCGTGTCTAAAATAAATTTCGCTTTCTTTCGCTTGGCTATCTCGCCTACCATCAAATAATAATCATTGGGGATACCTGAAGTTAATTTTCCACTGGCCACCAAAAAGTCGTTTTCGCTCAAAGACCTTTCGATAATATTCAAACCTTTTTGCCATTCATTTTCGTTTACTATTGGCCCTGGGAGTCCGAAACGATAATTTAAATCTGTAGCGGTATCAAATACTGAAAGGTTCTCACGCGTTGTTCCCATCAAGTCAATAACATAGTGTTCAATTTCTTCAATTGATAATAACTCTTGAAGATGTATTCCTGTGTGCCCACCAGAGAAATGAATAGCGACCGATTTACCACCCAAATTATTTATGGCCCTAGAAACGTTGATGCCACCTCCACCAGAATAATATACCGGTTTAGTACATCCTATCTTTTTGTGAGGCACCAAACCTTGTATGGTCGTATTTTTATCGACCACAGGGTTTACGGTAAGGGTGAAGATTCGGCTCAATTAACTGTGATATTTTAAAATTAATTTTTAGTTTCTGCTTTCTGCCATCCCAGAGGTAGCTCGTTTTTTCTCCCCTTTATTGATGTTCTCAATACCTTGTAGTAAAGCATCGGGGTTGAATGAAATACTGTCAATGCCCTCATCAACTAAGAATTGAGCAAATTCAGGAAAATCGCTAGGTGCTTGTCCGCATAATCCAATTTTTGTGTCGGATGCTTTGGCAGATTTGATTGCCATAGAAATCATTCGCTTAGATGCTAAATCGTTTTCATCGAAGAGGTGCCCCATAATTTCGGAGTCTCTGTCTATACCTAAAGTCAACTGTGTAAGGTCATTAGAGCCAATTGAAAAACCGTCGAAGATTTGAGCAAACTCTTTTGCTAGAATCACATTGCTCGGTATTTCGACCATCGTATAAATCTCTAAACCATTTTCGCCTCTGTTCAATCCATTTTCTGCTAAAACTGACAATACTTTTTCACCTTCCTTTATTGTTCTACAGAAGGGCACCATAATCTTTAAATTTGTTAAACCCATGGTTTCTCGTACTCTTTTAATGGCAGCACATTCTAAAGCAAAACCATCCTTGTAAAGTGGGTTATAATATCTTGATGCCCCCCTAAAACCCAACATCGGATTTTCTTCTTCGGGTTCAAAATCGACTCCCCCGATGAGGTTTGCATATTCGTTCGTTTTAAAATCGCTTAAGCGTACAATGACCTCTTTTGGATAAAATGCGGCAGCGATAGTAGCAATACCTTGAGAGAGCTGGTCGATAAAATAAGAGGGCTTATTAGGGTAATTCTTAGTAAGTTCTTCAATTTCCTTGCGGGTGGTATCATCTTTGATTTCATCGAATTTTAACAAGGCCATTGGGTGTACTTTGACTTTGTGTGTTATAATAAATTCCATTCGAAGTAAGCCAACACCATTATTAGGATAAAAAGAAAGCTGAAATGCATTTTCTGGATCGGCTAGAATCAATTTAGCTTCTGTGCGTGGCATCCTTATTCCTGAAAAATCGATTTCTCGCTCGTCAAAAGATAATTTTCCCTCATATACATATCCTGTTTTTCCTTGGGCACAAGACATTGTAATCGTTTCACCGTTTTTAATGCTTTCTGTAGCATTACCACAACCAACAATTGCAGGTACACCTAGCTCTCGGGCTACGATAGCGGCGTGGCTGGTTCTACCACCTTTGTTCGTGATAATTCCACCTACTTTTTTAAGTAACGGATCCCAATCTGGGGTAATGGTATCGGTAACAATAATTGATTCTAAGGTTAATTCTTTTGCATCGTTTGGAGAATTTAAAAGAACCCCTTTACCAACTTTTATTTTGGAACCTACGGCATTACCCTGGGTACATACTTTTCCTTTTTCTTGTAACTGATATTCAACATGTATGTGCTTGTTTTTATTCTGATGAACGGTTTCGGGTCGTGCTTGGGTAATATATAGCTTATTGGTAAGTCCGTCTTTGGCCCACTCGATGTCCATAGGTTTTTTATAGTGTTTCTCAATTAGCATAGCCCAATTGCCTAAGGTGGTAATTTCCTCATCAGACAAAACGTATTGTTCCTGTTTGTTTTTTTTGGTTTCTATATTTATGGTAGTAGCTATATCTGCATCAGCAGCATATATCATCGTAAGCTTTTTATCTCCTAATTTTTTTTGGATAATGGGGTAGTTACCTTTCAGTAGACTAGGTTTGAATACATAAAATTCATCGGGGTTTATTGTACCTTGAACAATGTTTTCGCCCAAGCCCCATACGCCGGAAAGTAAAATAACATTCTCAAAACCCGATTCTGGCTCGATAGTAAAACCTACCCCAGAGCAACCTTTGTCTGAGCGTACCATTAATTGAACTCCTACAGAAAGGGCTATATCTTTATGTAGAAATCCTTTGTCTTCACGATATTTGATTGCTCGGTTGGTATATAATGAAGCGAAGCATTGCTTGACCGCTTTCAAAAGAGCGGCCTCACCTTTAATATTTAAAAACGTGTCGTGCTGACCTGCAAAACTGGCATCGTGTAAATCTTCTGCAGTAGCGCTACTTCGAACAGCAACAGCTACTTGATTATCGTCGCATAAATCGTTGTAAGAAGTGATAATGGCTTGGGAAAAAGCGGTAGACAAATCACTTTTTAGAATTAGGCTTCTTGCACGTTCGCCAATCAATGCCAAATTAGAATATTCAATTCTGTCCAAGCCAGACATGATATTTTCAAGTGCTTCCTGTATGTCATTTTCTTTTAGAAATTTCCAAAAGGCGTTCGCCGTTGTTGCGAAACCATTAGGTATAGATACTCCTTTAGTAGTCAGTTGATTATACATTTCTCCTAGAGATGCATTTTTACCTCCAACCGATGCAATATCGGAGATGCCGATATGCGTAAATTTTTTAATAAGCATAGTGGAATGGTTTTGAATTTATGATTCAAAAGTACCTATCATAGGTTTGGGTTGGTATGATCTATATCATTTGCAAGTTTATTTCTCCCTTTTATTTCTAGTATTCTATTGATTTTAATTTAGTATACCAATGTCGCTTTGTCTGTTACTATTTTGGCCGAAAAATTTACGTATAAATAGGTTGTTTAATTCTGGTTATTGAGAATATTTTTTACTCCATCAGAAAACTGTTATAGCATTGGGTTTGCAACTTATAATTTTGTTCAGAACCAATAAAATGGAGAATGAACCAGATTAAGTAATTTCTTTTTCAACTGATACAGGTCATTGTAGGCCATGGCATTCCTCGATAATTTAGCTAATAATAACAAGTGAAAAATTACCTAAACACGAATATTTAAGTATTAACTAAAATTTAAAAATCATGAAAAAATTATTATTAGGTTTATTAGCAATTGGGTTAGGCTCTCAAGTTTATTCTCAAGATATTAAGACAGAACAATTGTCTGAGGTATCTGTATATGCAACGAACTACAAGTATTTGAACGAATTAAATACAAGTGAAGAAGTTTCGGTACCGGTAGAATTATTGCATCGTAAAGTAGCTGCGTTCAATGTAAAAGAAGCTGATTTTTATCAAGATGACTATGATCTGTACCAAGTTAACTTTTTCATTCCAGAGGGAACTATTTTGGCTGCCTATGATGGAGATGGAAAACTTATACGTACCGCAGAAAGGTTTAAAAACGTCAATCTTCCTAAAGCGGTAAAGGAATCGGTCTATGATCGTTTTCCAGAATGGACAATTTCTAAAGATATCTACTTGGTGAATTATCAAGATACTAAAGGAGCTAGTAGAAAGTACAAGTTGAAACTCGAAAACGGTGATAAAGTTTTAAGGGTGAAAGTAGATGAAATGGGAAAATTTCTTTAGAAGTATAAACTTTTGATTATAAAATTGAGAGCGTTGTTTTCAAACGTCCATTAAAATTATGGATGTTAAATACAACCTCTCATTTTGCAGTAAAAATTTTTAAGTAGAAGACAAAAAAAATTAAAACTATGGAAACTCAAATTTTAAACAAACAGAAGCACCGGCACCTTAATAGGAATATGGATAGGATTGCCACAGTTAAACCGCAAGTGACTATTAATATAGAAGCGAGCAGCTTACATGAACTTTTTAAAAAGAGCTTAAGAAGCTTGGCTAATAAGTTGAAATATAAAATTTACAATCCTACTCGACACGCCGATTGTACAATGAAAATTCAGGTTGATGCATTAAATAGTAAGAG
>TARA_R110000765_G_scaffold72352_2_pt1 | contig 25017 bp, 25 predicted proteins | sample TARA_R110000765 | Tara Oceans TARA_R110000765 (sample SAMEA4398168) | marine metagenome | biome: Polar Biome; feature: [MES] marine water layer (ENVO:01000295) within the mesopelagic zone...; material: water (ENVO:00002006), including particulate matter (ENVO:01000060) such as...... | reverse complement strand
AAAAAAATGAGCATAATCTACGTATTAATTCCCATTGCTGTATTACTTACCTCTATTGGCATTTACCTGTTTTTTTGGGCGGTAAAAACTGAGCAATTTGATGACTTAGAAAAGCAAGGTATGAGCATCTTATTTGATGATGAAAATCATAATATCAGCCGCAATAAAAACAATAATAGTAAATTAAAAGACAGTGAATTAAGTGAAAACGACGAACAACAAAAACAAGCAGAAAAATCATCTCATGACGCTTGATTTTTTTTCCGCATTTGTAATTGGTTTACTAGGCTCTGGCCATTGTATTGTAATGTGTGGCGGTATTAGCACCATGTTAACCACGACCATATCTGACCATGCTCGCCATAAAAAAATGGCGATTATATTTGCCTATAATTTTGGCCGTATCGCGTCTTACAGCTTAATTGGTGCCTTGGTAGCATTCACCAGTTCAATGGCGGCTAAAAACATTGGTTTTCCTGTTATTATTTTAAAAACGATTGCAGGTGTGTTTCTAATTCTACTAGGTTTGTATCTAGGACAATGGTTAATGTGGTTAAGCCGCATAGAGTATTTAGGTAAAAACATTTGGCGCTACATCTCACCTTATACTAAAAAATTCATGCCCATTAAAAACATACAGAGTGCATTGGCGTTAGGAGCACTTTGGGGCTGGTTACCCTGTGGCTTAGTTTATTCTACGTTAACGTGGTCATTAGCAAGCGCCGATGTTTTAAATGGCGCTTTGATCATGTTTTTCTTTGGTCTTGGTACTTTACCTGCGCTGCTGTCAGTATCACTCGGCACTGTCAGTGTGAAGTCTTTATTAACTCAGCCCGTTTTTAGAAAACTAGCCGCCATTTTGGTGATTTCATACGGCATTTACTCTATACTAATAGCATATAGCTAACGCATCTAATATGGTGTTCAGCATGGAAGTTTTTATAGGCTGTTATGAATAATAAATCGTGTACCGATCAGCAACATATTCACTGTCAAAACTGTAGCATTAGTGAGTTATGCTTGCCATTTTCGCTTAATAATCAAGAGCTAGAGACTCTAGATAACATTATTGACCGTAAGCTCCCTATTCAAAAAGGAGAGCAGATTTTTAATGATGGTCAGCCTATGCAGGCGCTTTACGCGATTCGTTCGGGCACATTCAAAACCTATACCATCAACAAACAAGGCGAAGAACAAATTACCGGTTTTCATTTAGCAGGTGATTTACTTGGCTTTGATGCCATTGCTAATGCAGAGCACCCAAGTTTTGCTAAAGCATTGGAAACCTCAATGGTTTGTGAAATTCCTTATAATACACTCGATCATTTATCTAACAGCATGCCTAAGTTAAAAAAACAGATTTTGCGCATGATGAGCACTGAAATTCGTGAAGACCATGAAATGCTAATGTTGCTTAACCGTAAAAATGCAGAGCAACGCCTAGCTACATTTTTTAGTACCTTAAGCAGTCGATATAATGCTCGTGGCTTATCAGCCTCTGAATTTCGCTTATCTATGACGCGTAGCGATATTGGTAACTATATTGGTTTAACGGTTGAAACAATAAGCCGACTCCTTAATCGCTTTGATAAAAATGGTTTAATTGCTGTTAATGGCAAACTGATTACCATTGTAAATATTGAAAAATTAAATGAGTGTGCTGGACTTTAAGATAAATTTTATCAGCCCTTTTTCATACTTTCTTATTCAACAGTTTAACGCTATGATTAATATAAAATAGCTTATATAAATGATAATAATTTGATTTAAAACAACTATTATTATTACAAAATAAGTTATTGTTATTATATAAATTAACTGTTTAGTTTGGCCTAATACCCACAGGCAAAGATAAGGAATTAGCTATGGAAAAGTATCAAAAAATACTCGCTATTGTTGACCCCACAACAGAAGATCAAAAAGCGGTAAAACGAGCATTAGAATTAGCGCGAAAAACTGGCGCAAGTATTACCGCATTTTTGACCATATATGACTTTTCTTATGAGATGACCACTATGCTTTCAGGCGACGAGCGTGAAGCTATGTGTAAATCTGTTATAAATGATCGTACTCAATGGTTGCAGTCTTTACTTGCTGAACTCGATGTAACTGATATCACCATTGATTGTAAAGTTATCTGGCATAATCGTCCTTTCGAGCAAATAATTGCACAAGTTATTGATCATGATTACGACATAGTCATTAAAGGTACACATCAACACGACAAATTTAAATCAGTAATATTTACCCCTACCGATTGGCACATTTTACGCAAATGTCCCTGCCCTGTTTTGCTAGTGAAAGAGCATTTATGGCCTGAAAATGGCAATATTGTTGCTGCATTGAATATTGGCAGCGAAGAAGAGGAGCATAAAGCGCTTAATGATAAAATTACGGCAGAAGCAAAACAGCTAGCTAAAGTTATGAAAGCAAACCTACATTTGGTTAATTCTTTCCCTGGTACGCCGGTAAATATTGCGATAGAAATTCCAGAGTTTGATGCCAATGATTACAACCTCGCCATGTTAAAACATCATGAAGAAGCGATGTTAGAACATGCAACTGCGTTTAATATTACTAAAGAATACACTCATATTAAAGAAGGCTTACCTGAAGATATTATACAAAGTGTCGCCGAAGCCTTAGACGCAGAACTGGTTATTTTAGGCACCATTGGACGTACAGGTTTATCTGCAGCGCTAATTGGCAATACCGCAGAACATGTAATTGATAGACTAAACTGTGATGTACTTGCATTAAAGCCTGAGGGTTACGTTTCACCTTTGGACGTTAAATAAAATATTTATTACGTAAAATACAGCTTAAAGAGCGTCACTGGTTGATAAAAATATTCTTAAGGTGACGCTTTAATAAAACGCTAAAACTTCTCCCTAGCTTAACTACAATAAATTACAGGTAATGACTCAAGCTAACTTCCAACGATCCTATTTTCACAATTGTTATAAGTTTGTCTTCAAATATTTATTACGCTATACATATCATTTATAGATCATCATCAGGACTTTATCATTGAAGATAAAACAACCGCTTAGACTTATACCTTATTACATTAGCACGGTGATACTCCTGCCCTTATTACTTTTACAAGCGATATGGGTGCGTTTTAGCATGATAAAACTCCCAGAAGCATTAGGTGAACGCTCAGGCTCTACAGGTAATGGCAGTCCAATTAGTTTATTGATAATTGGTGATTCGGCTACAGCAGGTGTTGGTACACACGAACAAAAAAATGCATTGTCAGGCCAGTTATCAAACAACCTTGCTATTAACAATCAAGTAAACTGGCAATTAGTAGCGAGTACGGGCCTAACTTCAACACAGTTAATTAATGAAATTGAAAAGTTAGAAACACAAACGTTTGACTTTATTTTGGTATCTATTGGTGTAAATGATGTAACAGGCCTCACAAAAGAAAGTCTCTGGGTTAGTAATATAGAGGCTATTGTAAGCTTATGTAGCACCAAATTTGGTACTCCAAAAGTATTGTTGACAGCACTTCCTCCGATGCATTTATTTACCGGCATTATGCAACCATTAAGATGGTGGTTAGGAGTACGCGCAAAAAGACTTAATACCTTAATGATGCAAACCACAGCAAACTATAGCCAATGTTGCGTCCTAACAATTGACATACCTTTTACGTCTGAATATTTGGCTCAAGATGGCTTTCACCCGTCAGCACTTGCTTATGGTGTTTGGGCAGAACAAGCCGCAACGGCATTAAAACTATCAACTTAAAATAGATAAATAAATTCACTAAGTTCAACTTTGTTCATGTAGTTACTTCGGCTATACTACGCGGCAATATTTACTAGGAATTTATTATGAGCGCAGTTTTAAAATCGGCCTTATCTCCAAGCCAAAACACACAGTTAGAAAAGCTTGAAAAACGCTTACGACGTCATGTTGGCCAAGCAATTGCCCAATACAATATGATTGAAGACGGCGATAAAATTATGGTGTGTGTTTCTGGTGGCAAAGATAGTTATGCCATGCTCGAAATATTAATGCGCTTAAAAGAATCTGCTCCTATTCACTTTGACTTAATTGCCGTTAACCTTGATCAAAAGCAACCCGGTTTTCCAGAGCATATTTTACCAAATTACCTTGAGTCGATAGGTGTCGCTTACCAAATTGTTGAAGAAGACACTTACGCCATTGTTAAAGAGAAAATTCCTGAAGGCAAAACTACATGTAGCTTATGCTCTCGTTTACGCCGAGCATTGTTGTATAAAGCGGCTAAAGCATTAGGAGCAACTAAAGTTGCACTTGGTCATCATCGCGACGACATGGTCGAAACATTGATGCTCAATATGTTTTACGGTGGCAAGCTCAAATCAATGCCCGCAAAACTTGTTTCTGACAACGGCGAGCACGTGGTTATTCGCCCATTAGCATTTTGTAAAGAGCAAGAACTTATTCAGTATGCTGCCCTAAAGCAATTCCCTATTATTCCTTGTAACTTATGTGGTTCACAACCTAACTTACAGCGTCAGAACATTAAGGCAATGCTACAAGATTGGGATAAAAATCACCCAGGGCGTATTGAATCTATGTTTACGGCGATTAAAAATGTAGTGCCTTCACATTTATGTGACAGCGAACTTTTTGACTTTAAAGGTATTAACGCAAACTCTGGAATTATTGATGGTGGTGATACCGCTTTTGATCAAGAAACATTTGTACAAGCTGCGCCTGAAAGTAACGCTGTTAACATTCATCAAGCCGATTTATTGAAAGTTACAGAGATAAAATAATATTATTGAATCTTTTCAATGATCAAGCTCTATTGAACGTTAGCTTATAAAGTGTAACGTTTTACTGGGCTTATTATTGGCTAGCGGTTCAATGTTGGCGAAATTTTCAGGTTTAGGTTTAGGATTAGGTTTAGGTTTAGGTTTAGAGTAGATTATTTTGCAGTTTTGCCGTTCAGTCTAGTTTTGACTTGGAACGGCAGAGCCACTAAAGATTATTTATTTGCAAGATCAAAGTATGGTCGATTATGTCTGATCATCTCAGTGAGTTCTAAGACATAATCTGCACCACGTTCAGAGTAAGCGGTTAAGCCTGTCGCTAATATTTCTGGTGCCAAAGGTTGGTTTTGATCCCGTAATTGGCCTCGAATAAGCCTAAATACGTTATAAGCGCGATGCGTATTAATGTTATGTAAATAGCGCTCAACGCCTTGTTTTACAGAACTGTAAGCAGCTACTTCATGATCCGCACCTGAATTACGACTACTTGGCACCATGCCACAGCCCTCGCTGTAACACCAAACACCGAAAAAATTCAAACCTATTCGAGCGAACCGAGATGTCCCCCAAGCTGACTCATTTGCCGCTTGCACTAAAACAAGTGCTTGCGGAATAACGTCTACTTTAAGCTGTAATTCATAGAGCTGTTTTAACAGTGAGAATTTTTTACTGACTTTATATTGTGTAATTAACTTTGCGACTAACGCTTCATCTTCGAGACTAAAAGGTTGCTCTAAGGTCAGCTGCTCAATTAAGCGCTCTACTTCAACACGCTTAGCAAGTATCTTTTTATTTTCAGCCGTTACCGCAGGTTTAATAAAAGCAAAAAATTTTCGTTTTTTCTCTTTTACATCTCGAATTTTGGCAAAGTTTGGTAAATTAACGTCGTGAAGCGGCTGTTCTATCTTTTTAGCCACTTTTTTAAGCGTTTTTTTAGATACTGTCTGTTCAACGGTTTCACTAGCTTCTTCTACCTTTAAAAAAGTGAATGGCGCGACTAAACCAATAACTAATAGGGCTAAAAATATAAAGCCGAAAATATTTTGCTTATTAATTTTTCTCAAAATCATGATTCCTTACGCAATATTGATAAGTGCTAAGCATTGTATAAATCTTATAAAACTTTATTCATTAAGCAGAAAATGTGTCATTTATTGTATTACCTTGTTCGGTATTGGCTTGCATCTGCAAACCAAATATTTCCCGATATAAAATTCCTTTTACATTGTAAAAAAGCGGCGCTAAATAAGCCAAACAGAAAAGGAAAAATGCAATTGCAATAAAGCCTAATTCTGAAGCACTAGTAGCGGCAACAGGTAAAGCAGCAACCAAAACTGCCAACGCTAGAATCAAGTAAAGTGAAAATATTTTAAACCATTGAAAGCGAGTAGCTTGAATGCTGACCGAAATCGCTTTTATCGGTGACATTTTCTTTTCTACCACTAAAGGGAGAACTAGTGACAAGGCCACAGCTAAAAATATACCCGGTAAATAGAATAATGTTAAACCTATAGTAACTAAAGTCGAGGTAAGCAAAGCACTAACCGCAACCCAGCTACCACGCTTTAAAAAGCCAAATATCAATTTAGGTTGAGTTTTTAGACCAACTGAATGGAAAACGCCCATCATTTCAACACCGACAATAAAGGGGTATACCACTAGTGTAACGATAATATTAAGTAACGTGGCTGATTGTTGGTCTTGAATGGCTACTTCAATGCCACCAAGCTGGCTGCTAACCAAGATTGAAACGACCATCCCTATGATTAAACAGGTTAATAGCCCTAAATTAATCGACATGCGCGACTTTAAGGTTAATTGCCACCCTTCTTTCAATATAGCCGCTACATCAAGTGAATATTCGCCTTTAACGGCTTCTTCAACACTACCACCAACTTTTACAACAGGAAGTTTTTCCACAAAAAATATACCTAATGAGAAAGCGCATAAAAACGCTTATTTATCTGAATTGCTGCCAGTATATCGTAATTCAAAGCGCTGTGTGAATAAGCAAAGTAAAGTTATTAAAAACTCAGAAGTATTTTTAATCTTGTTTAATTTTTTTTAATAAGCTTTGAAAATAATCAGCGCCTTTTTTTTCGGCTAAGGCGATATTATTATCAGGAATAGCTTCTGGATTTTTATATACACTTAACACTTTTTCCATGCTTTTTTCACGGATTAAATGCAATGTAGGATATGGAGAGCGATTAGTAAAATTGCCTGCATCATCGTATTCAGCGTCAGCAAAGCAATATTCAGGATGAAAAGTCGCTAATTGAAATATGCCTTCAAAACCATGTTCGACAATCAATTCATTGCTATCATCAACCAAATCTAGAAAACGATTGAAATCTCTAAAGCCTTGATTATAAATCAACAAGCTTGTTTCAATTTCAGGGTTATCACTTAAGAAGTGACACTGCGCTAAAAACTCAACTAAAGCAGGCTTTAACTGAGCTTTATCACTAGCATGATAATGAATCGTTTGATTAACAAACTCTTTTTTGGCGAATGGGCAGAAATTTAGCCCGATGATCACCTGCTCTAACCATTGCTTGGTTTGTTCAATTTCATCTATCTGGGTCATCGCAATTTACTCTATCTTTTTCTATTTTAATTTTAATTTTAAGTATAGGAATTAACTACAAGTTTTACTATCGAGCATGATCAATGGTTATTACTTTGTTGTAATTGCCACATATTAAAATAATGGCCTTTATTAGCGATTAAAGACTGATGTGTGCCCTGCTCTATAATTTCACCTTGCTGCATCACAATAATATGATTGGCATCAACAATGGTCGATAAACGATGAGCAATGACTAAACTGGTTCTATGCTCGGCGACTTCTTTAATTGCCGTTAATATTGCTTGTTCTGACTGGCTATCCAATGATGATGTTGCTTCGTCAAATATTAAAATCTTCGGATTTTTTAAAATAGTACGTGCAATAGCAACCCGTTGTTTTTCGCCACCTGAAAGCTTTAAACCGCGTTCTCCGACTATGGTTTCCATGCCATCAGGTAACCTTGAGACAAAATCAGACAAATGTGCCATTTTAAAGGCTTTGTTTACTTTATCTTTGCTGGCTTTGGGAGCTCCGTATTGCACATTTTCAAAAAGCGTATCATTAAACAACACCGTATCTTGCGGCACTATACCGATATTTTTTCGTAATGAATGTTGTGTAACTTCACGAATATTTTGTGCATCAATAGTTATTTTGCCGCTGTCACAATCGTAAAATCGAAATAATAATTTCACTAATGTCGACTTTCCTGAGCCGCTTTCTCCCACAACAGCCACTTTTTGCCCAGACTTTATCGTGAATGATACATTTTTGATAATAGGTCGCTTAGCGTTATAAGCAAACGAGACATTTTCAAATTTAATTTCTGCTGCAGACAAGTTTAAAATATCGGCATTTTCGCTATCTTCTACTTTAGGTTTTCTTAGCATCAATTCAAACATTTGTTCAATATTAGCCAATGACCCTTTAATTTCTCGATAGACAAAACCTAAAAAGTTTAGTGGAATAAATAGCTGCATCATAAAGGCATTGATCAAAACGAAATCACCTAAAGTCATTTTCTCATAAGTCACTTGATAAGCCGCTAAAGCTAACATTGCGGTCATAGCGCAAGAAATGATCAGCGCTTGACCACCATTTAAGGCAAATAAAGATAAGCGGTTCTTCATTTTCGCCTGTTCCCAGTCAGCGAGTTGGCTGTCATACGCTTTTGCTTCATAGTCTTCGTTGGTAAAGTATTTAACGGTCTCATAATTTAATAAGCTGTCGATTGCGCGTGTATTACTTGATGAATCAGCTTTATTTGCTTCTCGTATAAAGCGTGTTCGCCAATCCGTTGCGTAAACAGAGTAAGCGACATAGAGCACAATGGAAGATAACGTGATGAGCGCAAACCAAATGCCGTAGTTGAAGAATAAAATTCCCACCACCATCGTTATTTCGATTAGGGTTGGAATAATATTAAAGATCATAAAACGCATTAAAAAATTAATGCCCGTTGTGCCGCGATCAATATCACGTGATAAACCACCCGTTTGGCGATTTAAATGAAAGTCTAAATCTAATTTATGCAGGTGTTGAAACACTTTCAAACCAATTCGTCGAATCGCACGTTCAGTAACGCGACCAAATAAGGTATCGCGAATTTCGGCAAAAAGTACAATCGTTAACCTTACGAGTCCGTATGCTCCAACCAATGCAAAAGGAACGATATAAATACGATTATCTTGCTGTTTATCTAATATATCGACAATATCTTTAAGAATAAAAGGTAGATAAACACTGGCAACTTTTGTTAATACTAAGCAGGCTAAGGCAAAAAATATACGCGCTTTAAATTCAAATAAATATGGCAGTAACAATTTAACTACATGCCAATTAAAGGTGGTGACTTCTTGCTCGCTTTGGTGAGAGGATCTACGCATTATGGTGGCTAATTTCCAAGTGTACTTAAGTTGAATAAACTGTTTTACATCGCACTATATTAACATCGATAGAGTCGCAATGGTTTAAAACCTGACTGTTGAATTTACATTTTAATAGCAATGAACTTTTTTAGTAGTTGTGCTAACGTGAAGCTATTCTATTAATACGGTAACTCGTCATTATGTTGACTTTAATTAACAATATTATTGATCGTTGCTTTTTTACGGTTACTTTTATTTTGGGCGTACAATTGCCTGAATTTATGCAGCAATACCAACAACGCCTTGGCGGTCATTTAGCAGAAGCTCAGTCACAATTAGCCCAATTTGAGGTAATAGCACAGCAACATTTTGATGGCAGCTTAATCACTATGATTGACCGCTATAAAGAAAATACTGAAGCCTCAATTATCAGTACCGGAGAGTTAATCGAACTGTTATCTTTACGTGTCGATTACTTGGCAAGTCATTTAACGCAAATTTCACAGACCGATTACCTCAACAGTGTATATCAACTTGTTTGGCATTTAGATCAACAAATTGCTTCTGGCACAGCTGAAAACTTTTCAATGGGGATCCCACTTGAATTAAACGCACTAGCAACCGGAGGAGCACTTGCTCTAGGTGCATTGTTGCTAAAAGAGTTAACTGTATTTGCCGTTAAACGCCCTTTTAAAGCCAAAAAAATTGACCCTATTCAATCATAATAAGTGATTAATCTTTTCGACCCGCAATAAAAAAGGTTGCCGAAGCAACCTTTATTAAACTCTATCAATGCAAAACTGGCTTGCTAACTTATTCGCTATTACCATCTTCAACGCGACTTTTAAGCTTTTGACCTGGTCGAAAAGTTACTACCTTACGGGCTGAAATTGGAATATCTTCACCTGTTTTAGGGTTACGTCCAGGACGCTCGCTTTTCACGCGTAAGTCAAAATTACCAAATCCAGATAATTTAACTTGCTCGCCTGCTTCTAAAGTTTCACGAACTTCTTCGAAAAACACTTCAACCATATCTTTTGCGTCGCGCTTACTTAGCCCAACTTTTTCAAATAAATGTTCTGCTACTTCTGCTTTTGTTAGCGCCATTATTTAATCCCTCAGAGATGCATTCAGTTCAGTTTTCAATGTATCAACCACTCGGTTAACTACGTCAGTGATATCCTTTTCTTCTAAGGTTTTATTATTATCTTGCAATATCATTGCTATTGCTAAGCTTTTAAAACCAGCTTCAATACCATTACCTTGGTATACATCGAACAAGTTTAGATCAACTAAATAATTTCCGCCAACCTTTTCAATAAGTTGTAGTACTTTATTTGCACTAACTTGTTCATCTACCACTACAGCGATGTCACGTCTGTTTGCCGGAAAGCGAGATATGTCGCGTGCTTGAGGGATATTTTGTGTACAAACTTCGCTCAATAAAAGTTCAAAAACTAATGTGCGACCATTAAGGCCTAATTTCCGTTCTAATTCAGGATGTAAGGCTCCAACATGACCAACCAGTACACCATTTTTATGAATAGCGGCAGTTTGACCAGGATGTAACGCATCAACTTCTGCTTTAGAAAAAACAAATTCACTGACGTTATTTGTTAAACCTAACAAGGCTTCAACATCAGATTTAATATCATAAAAATCGGTTGCTGCTTTTTCGATATCCCAATGTTCTTCACTACGTTGACCACTAAGAACACCTGCGATCATATTGTCTTGGCGAACACCATTTTCCACACTTTCATCAGGAATAAAACGCAAACCAGTTTCAAATAAACGTACACGACCTTGTTGACGGTTTTGATTATAAATTACTGATTGTAATAATCCGGTCCATAAACTTACACGCATCTCTGACATTTCAGATGAAATTGGGTGCGGTAACGTCATGGTTGCTTGACCTGGGTGTAGCTGTATTTGAACTTTCGGGTCAACAAAACTATAAGTGATCGCTTCTTGGTAACCGCGATTAACTAAAACATTACGTAATTTACTTAACGGTAACTGCGCTTCTTTTTGCTCACGCATTGCCAATGTTGCTTTTGGTGAAACATTTGGAATATTGTTGTAACCAAAAATTCGTGCAACTTCTTCAATTAAGTCAACTTCAATACTGATATCAAAACGATAAGCAGGAACAACAACTGTCCATACTTTTTCTTCGCTTGTACCATTTTCAGTAACAGCAAAGCCTAAGCGAGTTAATATTTCGCTAACTTTTTCGTCATTGATATGGTGACCAATACGACCATCAAGCTTTGAACGACGCAAGGCTACTGTTTTTTCAGCTGGAATATTTTCTATCGACACAGCTTCAACAATAGGGCCAGCCTCACCACCAACGATTTCAAGCAATAATGTTGTCGCTCGCTCCATAGCATCGCGTTGTAGCTGTGGATCAATACCACGCTCATAACGGTGTGATGCATCAGTATGTAAACCGTACTGACGTGCTTTGCCTAAAATAGCTAATGGCGCGAAAAATGCGCTTTCTAAAAAGATATCTTTAGACTCACCAGTAACACCCGATGCTAAACCGCCAAAAATACCAGCCATCGCCAATGCTTTTGCATCGTCGGCAATAACTAAGGTTTGCGTCGAAAGTTTGACTTCATTTTCATCAAGCAATACTAACGTTTCACCTTCATTTGCATAACGTACATTGATAGCACCTTCAATAGCAGCTAAATCAAAAGCATGCATAGGATGACCTTGCTCTAACAGTACATAGTTAGTTACATCAACTACAGGGTCAATTGAACGTGTGCCACAACGACGTAGCTTTTCCACCATCCACAACGGAGTTTGTGCATTGATGTTAATATTTTTAATCACACGCCCTAAATAACGAGGACACGCTTTTTCAGCTGATAAGGTAATAGCTACCGTATCGTCAATCGTTGGCGTAACTGCTGTGATAGTTGGCTCTGTAACACTTAAGCTATTAAGTACACCTACTTCACGTGCAAGACCTTTTAAACCAAGACAATCGCCACGGTTAGCCGTTAAATCAACGTCGATGGTTACATCATTAAGATCAAGGTACTCTCTAACGCACTTACCAATAGGAGCATCGCTGGCTAATTCCATAATGCCGTCTGAACTATCTGACAAACCGATTTCAGACTCACTACATAACATGCCGTGAGACGGTACGCCGCGTAGTTTGGCTTTTTTAATTTTAAAGTCGCCCGGTAATACCGCACCAACAGTGGCAACGGCAACTTTTAAGCCTAAACGACAATTTTTAGCACCACAAACAATGTCGACTAACTCGCCGTCATTAAAATCTGGTCCTAAATTAATTTTTGTTACTTGTAATTTGTCTGCATCAGGGTGCGGACCACATTCAACTACTTCACCAATTAATACACCGCTAAATTTTCCTGCAACAGGTTCTACGGCGTCTACTTCAAGACCAGCCATGGTAATTTGATGTGCTAATTCATCTGAAGATATAGCAGGATTAACCCACTCACGTAACCAAGATTCACTAAATTTCATTATATGGCTTTCCTACTTGAACTGTTTTAAGAAGCGAAGATCATTTTCGAAGAATGAACGTAAATCATTTACGCCGTAACGTAACATGGTTAAACGTTCAACCCCCATACCAAAGGCAAAACCGGTATAAACTTCAGGATCAATGCCTACGCTGCGCAATACATTCGGATGCACCATGCCACAACCTAATACTTCTAACCATTTACCGTTTTTACCCATAATGTCGACTTCTGCAGAAGGTTCTGTAAATGGGAAGTATGATGGACGGAAGCGAATTTCTACTTCTTCTTCAAAAAAGTGATGTAAGAAATCATGCAACACACCTTTTAAATGCGTAAAACTAACGTCTTTATCAACCATTAAGCCTTCTACTTGATGGAACATCGGCGTATGAGTTTGATCGTAGTCATTACGATAAACCTTACCCGGAGAGATAATACGTAGCGGTGGTTGCTCTTTTTCCATGGTACGAATTTGTACGCCAGACGTTTGTGTACGTAGTACTAACTTAGGATTAAAGTAAAACGTGTCATGGTCTTGACGTGCTGGATGATGCTCAGGAATATTTAAGGCATCAAAGTTATGAAAGTCATCTTCAACTTCTGGACCTTGCTTAACTGAAAAGCCTAAATCACCAAAAAAGCTTTCAATACGTTCAATAGTACGTGTTACTGGGTGTAATCCGCCTAGCTCATCACCACGACCTGGCAATGTTACGTCAATAGATTCAGCAGCAAGTTGTTGCTTGATAACTTCGGCGCGTAATAACTCACCACGTTCAGTTAACAGTTTTTGTACCTGCTGTTTAGCGATGTTAATCACTTGACCCGCTTTGGGCTTTTCTTCTTTTGGTAACTTACTTAGGCCTTTCATTTGCTCAGTGAACAAACCTTTTTTGCCTAAAAAGTTAACGCGAACTTGGTCAAGTTCTACAGGATCAGTCGCCGCAGCAATTGCTTGTTCTGCCTGCAATATAATATCGTCTAAATTCATGAGTTCCTCTAAAGCGTGTTTAAAGCGCCCATACTTTATAATATTTAAATATAGGGCATTAACATCGGCCTAATTTGGCCTTTAGCTAGACTTTTTCGATTAATAAAATGGTGAATGATTTTACACAAAAAATTGTTGTTAGAGTAGAGTAAATCTACGTTTTTCAAGAAAAAAAACGACTAATGGCTGATTACTTTCAAAAACAGAACAAATTATTAACTTAGCTATCTGTAATTTATCAGCGAACGTAACTTAAAAAATAAAACAATGTGCTTTTGGACAGAAAAATGGCTTCATAATTTTGAAGCCATTTACGGTTGAACATTAGCGAATAAAATTACATATTATAGCCAACTTCATCGTGTTCAGTTAAATCTAAGCCGGTAGTTTCTTGCTCTTTAGAAACCCTCAAGCCTTTAGTCATCACTGACACTATTTTAAATAGAATGTAAGACACAACAGCCGTATAAAGAATAGTAGAGCCGATACCAATTAGTTGCACTGTTACTTGCCCTAACATGGTAGTAATACCTTCAGCGTAACCAAAACCACTAAAGGCTCCAAGCTCAGTTGAGGCAAAAACCCCTGCTAATAAAGTTCCTAATATTCCGCCAATACCATGTACCGGGAAAACATCTAATGAGTCATCAATTTTCAGTTTTTGTTTAATATAAACTGTTGAGTAAAAACAAATAATACCCGCTGAAACGCCAATAATTAATGCGCCACCCGGACCAACAAAACCTGATGCTGGTGTAATAGTACCTAAACCTGCCACCATACCCGTTACCGCACCAAGCACACTTGCCTTACCAAATTTTTTCCACTCAATTGCAGCCCAAGTTAATGCTCCTGCTGAGGCTGAAAGATGAGTAACTAACATCGCCATAGCCGCATCACCATTAGCCGCTAATGCACTACCACCATTAAAGCCAAACCAACCAACCCAAAGCATACCAGCACCTGTAACTGTCATGGTTAAGTTATGAGGTAACATAGGTGTTTTTGGAAAACCATGGCGTGGCCCTAGTACCACTGCAGCAACCAGTGCTGCAACACCCGCGGTAATATGAACAACAATACCACCAGCAAAGTCATAAACGCCCATTTGTGCAAGCCAACCGCCGCCCCAAACCCAATGAGTAACCGGAGCATATACAACTAACAGCCATAAACCTGAGAACAATAATACCGCTGAAAACTTCATTCGTTCAGCATAAGCACCAATAATAAGCGCCGGTGTTATCACAGCAAACGTCATTTGAAATAACATGAACAAGCTTTCAGGAATATCTCCTGCAAGGGTTTCTTTTGTCATGCCAACCATTAACACTTTGCTAAAATCGCCAATCCAAGCATTACCTTCGCCAAAAGCTAAGCTATAACCAACGATAAACCACAAAATAGAAGAAACGCCAGCAATGGCAAAACACTGCATTAAAATTGACAGAATATTTTTTCTGCGCACTAAGCCGCCATAAAACAAGGCTAATCCAGGTAAAGTCATCAATAGCACAAGTGCTGTTGATGTTAAAATCCATGCGGTATTAGCACCATTAAGCGTTGTCTCTGCCGCAAAACTTGGTAGAGAAAAAATTAACATTAGAAGTGTGATTACTATTTTATTCATTTTATACATCCACTATTTAAATCTTGTTTCAGCCCTAGTCTGCAGCCGAATTTATTATTACTTTGAGTTACCCGAAAAAGCTCAATTAAATGGCTTCATCGTCTAGTTCACCCGTTCGAATACGAGTAATATTTTCAATATTGGTAACAAATATTTTACCGTCACCAATTTTACCGGTTTGAGCAGAGCTAACGATAGTGTCAATAACACGTTCAGCAAAATCATCTTTAACCGCAATTTCAAACTTAATTTTTGGCAAAAAGTCTACTGAGTACTCAGCACCACGATAAAGTTCGGTATGGCCTTTTTGACGACCAAAGCCTTTTACCTCTGTCACTGTCATACCATCAAGACCAATTTCGTTTAATGCTTCACGGACATCGTCCATTTTGAAGGGTTTAATAATTGCTGTTATTAATTTCATTCGATCACCTTTAGTGCATTCATAGTCAATTTAAGTTTTCTTATTTGATTACACTAAGCACCATTTGTACCCAAAATGAAAAACATAACTAATACATACAATTAAATATAAAACTGCACAACAAAGACAACTTACAAGCACCAACATGGTGCATAAATCAAACAAAAAAGAGCATTCTTGGTGCACAGTGATAGCATTGCTTCACAAGTGGGCAAGATCAGTTGAGTTATTGTTATGTGTCGTTATTGAGTTTAAATATGAATATAACGCAGGGGGAAATCGAAGAATAAAAACGTTTATTAAATCTAAATTCACTAAGCTGCTACAGAATCACTGATTAAGGTTCACTGACTAAGATTCACTGATAATTCAACAGAAAGTTCCACGGAAAAACTGAGCACAGCAGATCTATCACATCGACTACTAGTTATGACACGGTTCTAAGACATTAGAGCAATGCGAGAGGTATTGCCTATATGTGCTAATACCATGGTTCTATGTTCATAAGGATGTAAGTCATTAGAGCAATACAGGCGCATAAAAAAGCCCCGCGATTGCGAGGCTGTTTTCAATATTCACTATAACCTAATCAATCAACTGATATTCATCACGTAAAATATCAATAATTTCTTGTTTAGGGTTTTGCGATTGCACGATCTCTTTACCGATAATTTTTTCTGCAATCACAAGGTATGTTGCTGACAAAGTCATTAACACATTAGCAGGTAACTCATTGTCACGAGCAAGCGCTTCACGTTCTGTCATTCGGTCTTTATTCAACAGAATATCAGGTTCAGGAAAGTGGTTAAGTAATAATTGACGGAAACCTTCTTTGGAGTTTTCTACAATTTTACCAGCACGATATTGCTCGCCATCCCAAATACGCGATGAATCAGGCGTACCCACTTCATCCATATAAATAAGTTTGTCGTTACCGTTACGGTCTTTGACATAACCAAACTCAAACTTGGTATCAACAAAAATTTGGTCAATCTTAGCTAATGCCGCTGAAATAACATCAAAGCCTTCCGTTAATAACTTCTCATATAAGGTGATGTCATCAGCAGATTTAAAATTAAAAGCAGCGAAGTTATCTTCAATGTTTTTGCGGGTAATATTGACATCGTCTACGGCAGGCACGCCAGGAATATTTTGCAAAATTCCCTTTGTTGAAGGTGTTTGTAGCAATGTTGGTAATTTACTGTCTTTTTCAAGGTTATCGCTAAGTTCAATACCACAAAATTCTCGTTCGCCTTTAGCATACGAACGCCACATTGAACCGGTAATATACTGTCGACAAATAGCTTCAATCATCACAGGTTTAGCTTTTTGAACAATCCATACAAACGGATGCGGAATATCAAGAATATGACTATCAGCTAAACCTTGTTCTTTAAACAAGTTAAACCAATGATTAGAAATAGCGTTTAAAGCAGCACCTTTACCAGGAACGCCTTTCATACCGCCTTCACCATGCCAAATGCAATCAAACGCTGAAATACGGTCACTGATCACCATAATGGCTAACGGTGTATCTTCGGCAACATCGTAATTTTTCTCTTGAATTAAACGACGACTATCGTCTTCAGTTAACCAATAAACAGAACGCACCTTGCCACTATGAACAGCAACATCAGTGCGGATTGGTAAATCGTTATTTACCGATAGAATTTGATCAGCAAGACTCATAATAAGACCTTCACTTCCTATAATTAAATTAAACGTTTAAATAAACAGGCTTGATTATAGATTTGATAAACCAGCTTAGTTAACGGTTCATTTTATATGACTTGGATTATCCTGACTTTTTAGTCAATTTTTCATCTTTTAAAAAAAGAAAAGGACGCCATAGGCGTCCTTATCTCAGAGCTAATATCTCAAACTTATGCTAAAGAAGCTTGCGCTTTTTCAACTAAGAATGTGAAAGCTGCTTTATCGTATACTGCGATGTCAGCTAGGATCTTACGATCGATTTCAATAGAAGCCTTTTTAAGACCATTAATGAAACGGCTGTAAGATAAACCATTTTGACGAGCTGCTGCGTTTATACGAGCAATCCAAAGTTGACGGAATTGACGCTTACGTTGACGACGGTCACGGTATGCGTATTGGCCAGCTTTAGTTACAGCTTGGAAAGCAACGCGATAAACGCGACTACGGGCACCGTAGTAACCTTTAGCTTGCTTTAGAACCTTCTTGTGACGTGCACGTGCTTGTACACCACGTTTTACTCTTGCCATTTTCTATCTCTCCTATTAACCGTGACGTAAAAGTTTTTTAACTGACTTAATGTCAGCTGCGGCGATCATGCATTTAGCACGAAGATGACGCTTAACTTTAGTACGGCGTTTAGTCAAAATATGACGAAGACCGGCTTGTTTAAATTTATAGCCTGTGGCTGTCTGTTTAAAGCGCTTTGCAGCACCTTTATTGGTTTTCATTTTAGGCATGTTAATAACTCCGCATTGTTATGCCAAATATAAAGTAAACGAGGGCGAGAATTTCTCAGCGCTTAACGGTTAAGCTAAGATATGAATTCTACTTGTAGGCCTTGTCTACCAGCTTAAAGATAATAGCGGTGAGTTAACTATTTCGAAAAATAGTTAACTACTTGTCAAACCGGGTATTATCTATTTTTTAGGGGCTAAGACCATCACCATTTGACGCCCTTCCGCTCTACGAGGGAAAAACTCGACTACGGTCAATTCTTCTAAATCTTTTTTAACACGAGTTAGAATTTCAAGACCGAGTTCTTGGTGGGCCATTTCACGGCCACGGAAACGTAATGTTACCTTGACCTTGTCGCCGCCTTCTAAAAAGCGCTTCAGGTTGCGTAGTTTTACCTGATAATCGCCTTCATCTGTTCCAGGTCGGAATTTAATTTCCTTTACCTGTATTTGTTTCTGGTTTTTACGCTGTTCTTTCTGTTCTTTCGCTTTTTCATAGATAAACTTACCGTAATCCATAACGCGAAGAACAGGAGGTTTTGCTGTTGGGCTGATTTCTACAAGATCGACACCTGCTTCCTCTGCTTGGTCCATAGCTTCATCTAATGTAACTATACCACCTGGTTCGCCGTCATATTTAATTAAACGAACTTCATTGCCCAGAATACCTGTGATTAACTCATTTAAACGATGCGCTGGCTCTTTTTGCCCGCCACGTTGTCCACCTTTAATAGCCATGTTCCTCCAAAGAACGTTGTGACCAAGTAAGCACTATTTTTAGTTTACTTGGGTTAAATAATAATATTACGTGTTTTTTTATTTCAAAGTGCTTATCGACGGTTTTTAACTTCGTCAGATAATTTGGTAATAAAGTCGTCTACCGACATTGTACCTAAATCTTCACCACTTCGAGTTCGTACTGCAATTTCGCCAGTTTCCATTTCTTTATCACCGACGACTAACAAATACGGAACACGCTTTAAAGTATGCTCGCGGATTTTAAAGCCTATCTTCTCATTTCTCAAGTCTAGTTTTGCTCTAAATCCACTTTCTTTTAGTTTTTTTACAACTTTTTCACAATATTGACCCTGTTTGTCGGTAATATTCATCACAGTTGCTTGAATTGGCGATAACCAAGTTGGAAATTTGCCAGTGTACTCTTCAATCAAAATTCCGATAAAACGTTCAAGTGAACCTAAAATGGCACGATGGATCATCACCGGAATGTATCTTTCGTTGTCTTCACCAACATAAGTTGCGCCTAAACGCTCTGGTAAAGCAAAATCGAGTTGTACAGTACCACATTGCCAAGCACGTCCCAAACAATCCATTAAAGTGAATTCTATTTTAGGACCGTAAAAAGCGCCTTCGCCAGGTAAGTATTCAAATTTAATATCACTGTCAGTTAACGCTTGAGCTAAGCCGGCTTCCGCTTTATCCCAAATTTCATCACTACCAATGCGATTTTCAGGGCGAGTAGACAATTTAACAACAATATCTTCAAAACCAAATGAGCCATAGACGTCGTATACCATTTCGATACACTTAGTGACTTCGGCTTGCACTTGCGATTCCATACAGAAAATATGTGCGTCATCTTGGGTAAAGCCACGTACGCGCATTAAACCGTGTAAAGACCCAGAAGGTTCATTACGGTGACAACAGCCAAATTCAGCTATACGTAGCGGCAAATCACGGTAAGACTTCAACCCTTGGTTGAATATCTGTACATGACCTGGACAGTTCATTGGTTTTATGGCGTATTCACGCTTTTCAGACTCAGTAGTAAACATGCCATCAGCATATTTGTCCCAGTGACCTGACTTTTCCCAAAGGCTTCTGTCCATCATCATTGGTGCTTTAACTTCGTCGTAATCATATTCGTGTAGTTTTTCACGAATGAATTTTTCTAACTCAGTATAAATAGTCCAACCATCGTTATGCCAAAACACCATTCCAGGTGCTTCTTCTTGCCAATGGAAAAGATCTAACGTTTTACCAATTTTACGGTGATCACGCTTTTCAGCTTCCGCTAATCGTACTATATAAGCTTTTAATTGTTTTTTATCAGCCCATGCTGTGCCGTAAACACGCTGCAGCATTTTGTTGTCTGAATTGCCACGCCAATAAGCGCCAGCAACTTTCATTAGTTTAAAATGATGACAATGACGCATGCTAGGTACATGAGGACCACGACACATATCGATATATTCTTGATGATGATAAAGCGCTGGTGTATCAGACTTATCAATATTTTCATCAAGAATTTGTAATTTATAACTTTCGCCACGTTCAGTAAACGCGTCGTAAGCATCTTGCCATGTACCGGTTTTCTTAACAACTTCATAGCCAGTTCGCGCAAGTTCTGTCATGCGTTTTTCTAGCTTAACTAAATCGTCTTCGGTAATTGACTCTTCTAGGTCAACATCATAATAAAAACCGTTATCGATCGTTGGGCCAATCGCCATTTTGGTGTTAGGCCATAATTGCTTAATAGCATGACCTAATAGATGCGCACAAGAATGACGTATGATCTCAAGACCTTCGCTATCTTTACTGGTAATAAGTTGCAGAGCCGCATCTTCTTTGATTAATTCACAAGCATCGACCAATTCGCCATTAATTCGACCTGCGATTGTGGCTTTTGCCAAACCAGGGCCGATATCTAAGGCAACGTCCATAACAGAAACTGCTTGTTCAAAAGTGCGTTGACTACCGTCGGGAAGCGTAATTACAGGCATGTATTTTCCTTTGTTCAGTGGCGACACACACTAAGTGCCGCTTGAAATTTATTAATTAATTTTTATAACGTCATTCTCAATGCTTAAGCAATTTAAGGCGCTATATAATGCAAAATTCGATATTATATCGGTGGCTATTAACACGAAGATAGAAATTGCGTTAAAGCGAGCACAGGAATATAGGGTAATTTCCCTTAATTTGCAATGCACAGGACAAGTATATTGAGTAAGCATGTAAATAAATTTATAACATTAAAAGTGCAATTGATTTTCAGTGCTCTACTGAGCTTTTATTCAATGGCAACTTTAGCAGTACAAAACACGGAACTAGAAACCAATATAAACCGTAGTTCAATTCAATCAACACCATGGAAACTATGGCAAGAAGACAATTTTTTCAATGTAAGCTATCGTGTCGATAACAGTACAAATTTAATCGAAATAAGAGCACAAGCGAAGTTTGAGTCTACTCTTGCTGGTTTTCTTTATTTTATTGAAGATTTACCTATGACTCACAATTGGTTAAATAATGCAGAGTCAGCCAAACTTATTAGTACAATATCGCCAAGCGAACATATATTCAAAACTCGTTTTAATGCGATATGGCCGTTTGCAGACCGCGAAGTCATTGTACATTCTCGCTATTGGCAAAATAAAGATTTATCGATTGATATTTTGGTTGAAGATGCAGGTGATACAGTAGCGATTACCGAAGACGTTTTACGTATGCAAGTGATAAGTGCTTTTTGGCAGATAAAGCCAACTCAACCTAAGCAAATCGATGTTACATATCAATTCATGGTTGACCCAAAAGGCAATATTCCACAGTGGTTGTTAAAACCGATGACACTAAAGGGCATTTGGAATACCCTTCAGAATATGAAAGAGCAGCTTCCTCATAGTAAACACCAACAGCGAACTAAAGAAAATATTCAAGAAATGTTAAACGTTAGCAACGCAAAAATTTGATTAAATTCCCATAACTCCCAGAGCTGTGATAACGCTCACTTGTTATTTCAAGTTACTACGTTGAGTAACTTGAAATAACTGAAGTTAACTGAAGATATTATTCAACAGTCTTTAAATCCTTTAAGCGTGATGTTTAAGCATCGAAAGCGCCATTGCTTCAGCCACTTTAATGCCATCAATACCTGCCGATAATATACCTCCGGCATAACCAGCACCTTCACCTGCAGGATATAAACCTTTGGTGTTAACACTTTCAAAACTTTCTTTATCGCGCGTGATGTTAATAGGCGACGATGTTCGAGTTTCAACTGCGGTTAACGTTGCATCTTTCATAGAGAAGCCTTTAATTTTACGTTCAAAGGCAGGCAATGCTTCACGAATAGCCTCAATCGCATAAGCAGGCAACGTTTCACTTAAGTCACAGTATTTTACCCCCGGCTTATATGAAGGCTCAACAACACCATGTTCACCACTTTTACGCCCGGCCAAAAAGTCTCCAACTAACTGAACAGGCGCATCGTAGTTTTCACCACCGAGTTTAAACGCGGTTTCTTCAAGACGGCGCTGAAATTCAATTCCAGCTAGCACGTTATCTTTACTGCCATTTTCATCATAATCTTCAGGGGATATGCCAACGACTATCGCACTATTCGCGTTTCGTTCATGACGTGAATATTGGCTCATTCCATTAGTCACTAAACGCCCTTCTTCTGATGCTGCCGCTACTACGGTACCACCTGGACACATACAAAAACTGTAAACTGAACGGCCATTTTTACAATGGTGTACAAGTTTATAATCTGCAGCGCCTAAAATAGGGTTACCCGCATTTTCGCCAAAGCGAGCGTCATCAATAACCGATTGTTCATGCTCAATTCTAAAGCCTACTGAAAAAGGCTTAGCTTTAATAAAAACACCTTTTTTATGCAGCATTTCAAAGGTATCACGCGCACTATGCCCAATAGCTAACGCTATATGTTTTGTATGTATGACTTCACCCGTTGCTAATGTTAAGCCTGTAACTTGCATATTGTCGCTGTTGTTATCTGCTTTGGTAAAATGAATATCATCAACACGCTGGTCAAAACGTACTTCACCACCAAGGCGATGTATTTCAGCACGCATTTGTTCAACCATAGTCACAAGTTTAAACGTACCTATATGCGGCTTGCTGACAAATAAAATCTCACTGGGCGCACCAGCATCTACAAACTCATGCAACACTTTACGACTATAATGTTTTGGATCTTTAACTTGGCTGTAGAGTTTACCGTCTGAAAACGTACCTGCACCGCCTTCACCAAACTGAACATTCGATTCCGTATTAAGAATTTTTTTCCGCCAAAAGCCAAAGGTATCTTTAGTGCGCTGTCGTACTTCTTTACCCCGTTCTAAAATAATAGGGTTAAAGCCCATTTGTGCTAGCAGCAAACCTGCGAATAAACCACACGGCCCCATACCAATAACGACTGGGCGCTCAGTTAAACCTTCAGGTGCTTGACCAACAAATTTGTAACTGGTGTCTGGGCTACTTTTAATGTTTTGATTTTTTTCGTGCTTTAGCAACAATTGTTCATTAATTGTTGTGGTCACGTCTAACGTATACATCAAAATAATATTGCTTTTTTTACGAGCGTCGTAACCACGTTTAAAAACAGAAAAATCGGTAAGCTGTTCAGCTGAAATATCTAAAATAGAAAGAATAGCTTGCTCTAACTCTTCAGGTTGATGATTAAGTGGTAATTTGACGTTAGTTAAACGCAACATATTGGATTTCCAAAGCGAGACTAGGGTAAAAATTGGCGCTATTTTACCTGATACTCTTAGCGATACCAAATACAAAGCTAAAACAATAATTGAATTTGTTCGCTAGCAAGGTATGATCCACATATAAATCGCAGAGATGCGGTAGGTTTTAACATCTAACATAATAATTTAAGCAGAGTAAAATGGCGTTTGTAGTAACTGATAACTGTATTCAATGTAAGTACACAGATTGTGTCGCAGTTTGCCCTGCCGACGCCTTTCATCAAGGTCCTAATTTTTTAGTGATTAACCCTGACTCATGTATTGATTGCGATTTATGCCCCGTTGAATGCCCCGCCGATGCTATTTATCAAGAAGATGAAGTGCCTGAAGATCAAAAAGACTTTATCGAACTTAACGCTGAGCTAGCTAAAACATGGCCCGTTATCACAGAGATTATTCCAGCACCTGCTGATGCAGAACAATGGAATGGCGTCAGTAATAAAATAGAAAACTTAATCATCGATATTGATTAATTACTCTGAGCATAACTGAACCTAAAATCCCCCTTCATTAACTTTGTTAATATTATCGTTATTGGCTTTTATATAGTTAACTTTTTGGCATGACAAAACTCGCGCTTTCACTAAAAGTGACCATACTTAATAAGAAGGTTCATAAAGTTAACATCGAGGAGGCCTTATGCCCCATGATATTAAAGTGCAACGTATTGAGTGTCCACATTGTGGACATCACATTCGGGTTTCGTTAGACGCCAGTGAAGGTGACCAAGACTATTATGAAGAGTGCCCAGCTTGTTGTATGGAAATGCACTTGAATTTACATATTGACGAATACTATAAAAAAATTCAATTAGCGGTTGCGAGTGATAACGAACAGTACTTTTAAACAAGTAGCCTAAAGTAGCGTTAAGCTTAAATAGATAAAAGCCTAACTAAATAACTCATTATGAATTTGGGTTAAGCTTCATTCGCTCAATAGTTTGTACAATCGTCATGGTTTGCTGGTCAATTTCAATATTCACTTTATCGCCAACACAAGCATATTGTAAATTTGTTCGCGCTAAAGTTTCAGGTATTAAATGCACTGAAAACGAATCTCCTACCTCAGCGCCCAATGTTAAACTAATACCATTAATACTAATAAAGCCTTTAGCAAAGATATACTTTTGATACTCAGGCGCAATGGTAAAACTAATGGTACAGTTATCTGGGCTATCAACACGGTTAGTAATAATGGCCTGCGCATGAACATGACCACTGAGCATGTGTCCGCCAATTTCGTCACCAATTTTTAACGAACGTTCTAC
>TARA_R110000765_G_scaffold18826_14_pt1 | contig 25050 bp, 26 predicted proteins | sample TARA_R110000765 | Tara Oceans TARA_R110000765 (sample SAMEA4398168) | marine metagenome | biome: Polar Biome; feature: [MES] marine water layer (ENVO:01000295) within the mesopelagic zone...; material: water (ENVO:00002006), including particulate matter (ENVO:01000060) such... | reverse complement strand
TAAGATACGCGTTGCGGTGACCGTAGAAATGCCCATGCCGTCACCAATAAATAGAATCACATTTTTCGCTTTACCTTTAGTGTTTACTAAAGATTGAGCATTAAGCTCAGCTTGCGCTAAAACACCTTGTCCTTGCTCATACCAGAGGTTATTTGTTGTCGCGACCAATGCTGAACCTTGTGCTTGAGTTAAGGTTGGTGAGCAAACAAATTCAGTTGCATCAATCTCTCCAGCATCTAGCACACCAGAGCCATCATCATCTAGGCCTGAATCAATTTGTACACCGCCATTAAGACATTGCGCATCACCAACATTTAATAATGTTTGGCTGATCAGGCTATTGATACCGCTATTGCCGTTAACACCATTAGTGCCATTTGTACCATCGTCACCACCACAACCGGCTAATGCAGCCAACACGGCTAAAGATAAAATTTTTACTGTTTTCATGTTAATTCCTTTCGATTAGCAGGTTATTTAGCAATTAAGCCAAGAGATTGATTGATGAGATGAAACACAACACTTTGCTCGATAACGCCTTGCGCCAAATGCGCACCAGGTCCCGAGGCATGTAAACTAATATCTTCGCCCGCATGGGTCTCAGAGCTCAGCGGTACGGTTGTCTCTTGATGAAAACCTGTTGTCGTAGCATCAACCGTTGTTAAGTTTTGGCGACCAGCTAAAGCATCATCGTTATAGCTAAGGTCGGCATCAGTTTCGTTTACTAAATTTCTGAAACCTTTACCATTGGTATAACCGACGGTGGTGTATGGCATGCCATCACCCGCTAAAGCAGGCTCAGTTGCCCCAACATTAACTACTTTGCCTAAAATTGGATTACCACGTTTCGGATAGCCGGCAATAGTAAAGACATGACTATGATCAGCCGTCACTAAAATTAATGTTTCTTCTGGATTAGTACTGTCGATCGCAGCTTGTACGGCGTTAGAGAATTCGATGGTATCGGTTAAAGCGTTATACGCAGAGCCGGCATGGTGCCCATGATCAATTCGTCCAGACTCGACAACAAGAAAGTAACCTTTTTCATTATTATCAAGAATATCAATTGCTTTACTAGTCAGTTCGGTTAGCGAAGGCTCACCAGCAATATCATTACCACGGTCAGCTTCATATTGCATATGCGATTCATTAAATAAACCCAACACGCGTTCTGTGCTGCTAGCATCAATAGCATCAAAGCCTGCTTGGTCGATAATATATTTACCATTTTGATATTGTTCTTGCCATTTAGCCGTTAAATCTACGCCATCAGTACGATCGCCTTCGATAGCACTGACAGCATCGGCGCTATTAAAGCTGGCATCTTTAGGTAAAAAATGACGACGGCCGCCACCAAATGCCACTTCAATCCCATCAACATCAACACCTGGAAAACGTTGTTCGAGGTTTTTTTCAAAATCAATAAGCTGGGTTGCAATATCAGCACAGCCGGCAGTTACCGCTTCTGCTGGCATATCAGAAACATCTTCCCAGTTACGATCAGCTGATTTTGCATAAGTTGCCGCTGGTGTTGCATGAGTAATACGTGCCGTTGAAATAATGCCGGTAGATAAACCTTTAATCTCAGCAACTTCTAAAGATGTGACTAATTCATTACCATTAACGGTTGAACAAACACCACGCTCAATACCTTCATCAACGCCAATCACACCAACATCGGTTTTAACACCTGACATCATTGCTGTCATGGTGCCAGCAGAATCAGGGGTTTGTGCATCCACATTGTAGGTTTTTACTTGTGCAGAATAAGGAAACGCTTCAAAGCTTAAATAGCCTTCTTCACCCGACTGGCCTTTATTTTGTCCATCTAAAATACGTGCTGCGGTTAAGGTAGAAAGTCCCATACCGTCACCAACAAATAAAATCACATTTTTTGCTTTATTACGTGTTGTTAATTTAGTTTTAGCCATTACTGTTTGCTGACCATCAACAAACCATTGGCTGTCTTTTTGCACATTCGGTAAAACGCCAGCGACTGCAATGCTAGAGAGTAAAAAAGATGACAAAGCTGAAAGTGAAACCCATGTCGAGTTCATAATGCTTCCTTTAATGTTGTTTTTAGTGAAGTAAGTTTTGCTAATGCACATGCACTAACATCACGAGCATGCTAAGCACTAAAAATGACAGTAAGGTAAAAGAAAAATGAACGAACGATGAAAACTTTATTACGTAAATATGACAAAGGTTGTCATGAAGAGCTGATTAGTATTATCAAATAACAGTAAAATATGTAGCTCAGGTATAAAATAGCTGAATGTAATCAGCTAATATTGTGTTAATACTGCCGAGCCGTAAAAGAGCTAGTCTATGCTACCAGCGCAATGGCCACTAATAACATGAATACCGCAACACTATGCATTAGATTAATGATAGGGCTTGCAGTGGGGAATTGATTAACATCTTGCATAAGTAACTCACCGGTAAACATATTAACTAAGTAATACTATAGAACCGTCAATAGTCGATTAAGTTCCAAGCTTTACGCTTCCTTACATTTATATTGTTTACCCTGTTTATATATGTAGACACCATTTAATTAATATATAACTTAAAATTCGCCAACTAATAACTTACACCTATGAATGCGGCTGCGAAGGGTATATTAATATGATCACCGATAACGCTAAAGATCTCCGTGTATTAATTGACTGGGTAATAGGGAAAACTCAATTTTCAGCCCGTAAAGTCAATGCTGCTGGGCTACCGCATCAGCGATATATTGTTTTTAATCGGCTACGGTTGCGTTTGGCAAACCCATAATGGTAAACATAATAAAAACCAGCTAACCAACAAGAAATGTTTTACATGCCCAAACTGTATTCGGCTTAATTTCCTTCAATATAGGCCTTTTATTAACAACCTCTCCATTCACACTGTCTCATCACTTGAATCACCAAAGTAAAAATTTTAATGGCTTTTTATGAAGTGAAATCTATCTTATTGATAATAAACCATCACATTTCGCTCAAATGATAGACAACCCTAAACAAGTGTAATAATCTGACAAGAGCTTGGTTTATAATAACTAAATGTGTAAAAACAGGTTATTTTATAATTTTGAGTTACACTGAATTAAAGAGAAAAGTCTAATAAATGGAATGTAATAGATGCCAAATAATAAAGATATCAAAAAAGAGCAGCAGCAAGATGTAGCTCAAGTAAATGAACTTGATCAGCTTCGGCAAATTGTGTTTGGTGCAGCTGAGCAACAACTAAAACAACAAATTGCCTCTACACGCAGTGATCTTGAACACGCGTTGAGTAAACAAAATTCCAGCTTTAACGATCGTCTAACGCAAATGCAAGAAAGTATTAACCAACGATTTTCTAATTTAGAGCAACAATTACAACTTGCAGATAAAAGTCACGACGATAACGAAGCTTCAATTGAGAAAAACCTTGCTAATTTATCATCAGAACATGAAATGTTTGCTAGTACCACTCTACAAGATTTTAAAAATATAGAACAAGCACTTGATAATGAAAGTCAGTCGCTTACTCGTAATTTCAACGATCAGCTAGAGCAATTGAAAACCCACCTCGAGTCCGTATCAAAAGAACTTAGCTCGTCAAAAACCGATAGAAAAACACTCGCTAAATTACTAGCAACTATGGCAACAAATTTAGAAGATGATGAATTATAATGCCCACCGATGCAGCAAAAGAAGCTGAGTCAGCGCAACAATTAGAACAAGTTCGTACGCTACTGTTAGGTAAAGACAACAGTAGAATTACCGACAGTTTAAAAAAAGATGCGCGCAAAATAGTAGCTGAAGTTATCACTGAAGCGCTGCACGATAGGCAACAAAAAGACAATTCAGTAGATAAAGTATTACAACCTTTTGTAGAAGACTCGGTGCAAATATCTGTCGCGCACAATAGTGAACAAATGGTTATCTCTTTATATCCTATTGTCGGTAGTTTAGTGAGGAAATCAGTTGCGGCTTTCCTCAGTGACTTTATGGAAAGAACCAATCAGTTAATAGAAAATAGTTTAACAATAAAAGGCCTAACGTGGAGATTTAAAGCCCGACAAGGCGGTGTGAGTTACTCGCAATATGCTGCCTCGCAAACTTTTATCTATCGAGTTGAGCATGTTTTTCTTATTCACAGAGAGACTGGTCTACTGCTCAATACTGTCGCATTGGATAACGAAAGCAAAAGTGATGCTGACATTGTATCGGCAATGTTAACGGCAATTAATGATTTTGTGGGTGACTCGTTTTTAACCAACGATGATCGGCTCAAAGAACAATTACAATCAGTGACCACCGAAAACTTCACCTTATTGATCAAGCCTGGACCAAGTGCATTAGTGGTTGCAGCAGTTAGCGGGAATCCTCCCCAAAGTATCAGTAACCAATTACAGATAACTGTTGAAAACATTCATAGTTTGTATCTTGAAGAACTCAATAATTTTGATGGTGACAATCAGCAATTCAACAAAACCGATAGTTTACTGCGCGACTGCTTATTATCAGAGCAAAAAACAGCACCCTCCAGTAAGAAAAAAACACCTTGGTTTGCTTGGGCTATTGTATGTTTGATTATGCTATACGCTGGTTACCAAGGTTTAAATTGGTTAAAAACTTCGCAATTACATGAAAAAATAATGCAGCTAGATGCACAGCCTGGCGTTATTATTAAGCAACTTAACATAGACGATATTAATACCATAACACTTGACGTTTTACGCGACCCTGACGCCATAAAAATTTCTGACTGGCTCAATGCTAATGCAATAAACTCTGTTAACGTTAAACTTATCGAACGCAATTATTATTCTTTAGATGCGCCTATATTGCACCAACGTGTTGACCGGATTAATGCCAACTATCCTAATATTAACTTTACATGGCAAAACAATATGCTTGTACTCGCTGGCACCTTAAGTATCAGCGAAACTGAACAATTACTTAATGCTTTAGGACTTGCAGGATTTACAGTCGGTAATAATTTAGACACAGCACAACTGCAATTAACGTCATCTAACGCTGTAGCTCAAAGTAAGCAAATTAAACAGCAGGTATTCAACGACATTATCGGTCGAATAGCATCGCTTCAGCTAAATTTCCCTGTTGCCGCTCAAACCGTCACACCTGAAATGCGACTGACGCTGCAAAAAATTTATCAATACATAGAGCAGTTAACGCCATTAGCAGAATCACTTAACATTAATTTTGGTTTACTCATATTAGGCAGTAGCGATAACACTGGCAGCTCTTCGACTAATCGTATTATTAGTCTGCAAAGAGCAAACAATGCTGCTGATGTGCTACAAGAGCATGGTATTGATAAAGCACAAATGTTTGTTACTGGTCTAGGAAAAATAGATATTAACGAGATAAGCACTAAGGCAAGAACCGTTATGTTTAATATTATTCATATAAATAACAATTAGCTAAATAATTAAGTGACTATTATACAAAAAAGAGTAGTATTTTAATCAGACTAATAACGCGTATAGTTTATGCAAAGCGAGAATTAAAAGCTTAATAAAACCAACAAACTGTCGAACATGGAGAGGACACTTTGATTCAAAAGAAAATATGCCTTTTAGGGGCTTCCAGTGTTGGTAAAACAAGTTTGGTTAAACAATTTGTTGAAGGTATTTTTAGTGAGAAGTATCTCACCACTATTGGTGTGAAAATAGATAAAAAAACTATAACTTTCGAAAATGAACAAGTTCAGTTCATGTTATGGGACATGGAAGGTAATGACACTTATAACGTTTTCCAAGAAAGGTATTTACGTGGTGCTGCAGGCTATATCATCGTTGTTGACCAAACCCGTACAACTTCTTTTCATGAAGGGTTAGATATCCATACGCTCGCACGACAAGTGACTGACTGCCCCGCTATATTAACTATTAATAAAAAAGACTTACCTGCCACTTGGAATATAGAAGCCGAAGAAAATAAGGTTTACAAAGACTTATTTGAAATGCAGTTTTCAACTAGCGCTAAAACAGGAGAGAATGTCGAAGACATGTTTTTAGCCTTAGCTAAGTTATTATTAAAGGATTGAGTAAATATGACGTCGCTACTGAATAAAGTAATTAATGCCTTAGAACAAATTGTTTTAGAAGTAACCGATACCACCACAGGCACTGTAAAATGGGTTGAAGGTGATGGCGAATGGGCGCATGACTTATTTCCAAAATCGGGTAACAAGCAAGAATTCACCATCAATGAAGAAACACCTTTCTTACTCGATTTTCTCTATGACGCCACATTACTATGGCAAGTACCAGAAAATGGCAGATTACGCTCAGGCTTGTGGACCGAAACGACGTTAAATAATAAAGAGTTACACTTAGAAGCTACCGCTATAAGGCAAGACCAACATAATCTGCTTATTATAACAAACCAACGAGAAGATTTTGATTTTCAACAAAAAACCAAACAAGTAGCACGTGAAGTTTTACTTTCATATGATCGCCTTTTTCTAAAAAACGAGTATTTGCATACTCGATTACTGTCTATTTTAAATCAGCCTACAGAACAAAGTCATATTTTAAAAACCCTTGCGAAGGTTATTGAAAACGCTGAGTTTGCGGTATTTATCGCCAGCAGTGACTTTAATACCAATATAGAAAATTCCGCGGCCTTAAGCCTTTTTGAAGAACAGAACTTACTCAGTTCAGAGCCGACAAGGCCAATAAACATAATTCTTAATTTGATGCAGAATCAATTACCAGAATATGAACGAATATTGGCAACCCACTCGAGTTGGGATGGTGAATTATGTTGGATTTCACCACCATCAACGCTCAAATGGTTAAAAGTTGCATTTTACCCCGTTATAAATAAGCTTCACGAAGTTGAAAACTGGATAATATTCGCCAACGATATCAGTACTATTAAGCACTTGGTACAGCGTAACGAAAAACTTGCTATGCAAGATATGCTAACAGAGTTGCCTAACCGCTATGCTTTTTTGCAAACACTAGAAAAACACATTATTAGTGATAGTCCATTTTATTTACTTTATATCGATATTAATGAATTTAGACGCCACAACGAGTTTTATGGTCACGAAGAAGGCGACAAACTACTTGCTGAATTAAGTAAGCGTATTAATGCCGCCGTAAAGTCATCAGATTTTGTTGCCCGTGTAGGTGGAGACGAGTTTGCGATAATCCTTGCAAATGTTGATAATCAATCGAGTTGCGAATCAGCCATTTCGCGTATTATTGACAGTGTAAATAAGCCATTTCACACTAAAAAGCCCAATAGCTTTCATATCAGTATTAGCGTTGGTGCGGCTAATTATCCTAATGATGCTCGCAATGTTGATGAATTGATGAAGTTTGTCGACTTGAGTGCATACAATGGAAAGAAAAATAAAAAGAATACAATCCAGTTTTATTCTCAATCGATGAAAGATGCTTCACAGCACCTTATTATAATTGAGCAAGAGCTAAGACGAGCCATTAAAAACAATGAGTTTGAATTATATTTACAACCTATTATTGACATTAAAACCAATTGCATCAATAAAGCTGAAGCATTAATCCGTTGGAATCACCCTAAAAACGGCTTGGTTAGTCCTGATGATTTTATTCCAATCGCCGAAAGAAGCGGCTTAATCATTGCGATTGGAGAATGGGTAATTAATCGCACTTGCGAAATTTCAAAAGAACTTAGCAACCTAGGGTTCGATATTAAAATATCAATGAACCTATCCCCTTCTCAAGTTGCCGATAGTAATCTGTTTACCTATTTGAAAGCCAGTATTGAAGACAACCAAGTTGACCCTTGTTTATTAGAGTTAGAAGTGACTGAAGATGTATTGGTTGATGATTACTCTGTTGCAGAAAAGCTCTTAAGTAAAGCGAGACAGATGGGAATGAGTGTGTCGGTAGATGATTTTGGTACGGGTTACAGTTCACTTTCGTACTTGAAAAAATTACCATTAGACTATTTAAAAATCGACCGTTCATTTATTAAAGAAATTGTTGCCGATGATAACGACAAAGCCATAGTACGTGCTGTTATTGCGATGGCACATAACTTAAATTTATGTGTTACTGCTGAAGGTGTAGAAACACAAGAGCAATTAAGTTTTCTCGTTGATAATGCCTGTAACTCGGTGCAAGGCTATATGTTTAGTCGACCAATTAGTATAGTTCATTTTATAAAACTACTTAATGAACAACAATAAAATGTTCACTGAAAACAAAATCCCAAACTTAGATTAACGAACTAAGTTTGGGATTTTCATGTTTTATATAAACTTGATTAGATATATATTGTAAATATTACTTTCTAGCGACTAAATGAACTGTACTGGTTGAGCGCTCTAGAAAAGCCCCTTCACAATAAGCAAAATAATAAAGCCAAAGACGTTTAAACTTCTCATCATAACCAAAAGGTTTAAGCTCAGGCCAAGACTGTAAAAAAGCTTCTCGCCAATCTGCGAGCGTTCTTGCATAGTCTAAACCCATATCGTTAATCGACTCAGTCACTAAATCGGTATATTGCGTTAAGTTTTGTGTCAGTACGGTAACCGAGGGTAAAAAACCGCCAGGAAAAATATAACGCTGAATAAAGTCGACATTGTGTTTGTAATGTTCAAAACGCTGATCCGCAATAGTGATCGACTGTATTAACAGTTTACCGCCAGGTTTTAATCTTTCATTACATTGTTTAAAGAAACTCGGTAAGTATTCAAAACCAACGGCTTCTATCATTTCTATTGAAACTAATTTGTCGTATTCACCAGTTAAGTCTCTGTAATCTTTTTTTAACAAGGTTATCTTGTCATCAAGCCCAAGCTGTTCAATACGGTTTTTAGCATACTCATACTGTGCATCAGAAATAGTGGTTGTCGTTACTTTACAGCCATAATGTTGTGCGGCATAAATTGCTAAGCCGCCCCAGCCAGTACCTATTTCTAATAAGTGGTCATCTGCAGTTAATTCTAAACGCTGGCAAATAGTCGACATTTTGTGAACTTGTGCCTCTGCTAAGCTTGCTTCTTCATTAGGATAAATAGCTGATGAGTACATCATTTCAGGATCAAGAAACCGACTGTAAAGTTCATTACCTAAATCATAATGCGCAAGAATATTCTTTTTTGAACCCGCCTGACTATTACGATTACGTCGGTGAAGCAATGCATACTTGAGCTTCGTTAGCCAAGGGTTTTTCTTTTCAAGGCTATCAACCTCCTGCTGAGCGCGAGCAAATATACGGATAACCGTCGTTAAATTTGGGCTACTCCATTTTCCTGCAATAAAGGCTTCTGCCACACCAATAGAGCCACCTTTAACAAAATCTTTATATACGCTGCTGTCATGAATATTAATGCGACCAAGTAACGATTTGTTTTCAGCAAACTCAGGAAAAAGAAAACGCTCAGTATTATCAACTAACTCTATTTGACCATAGTTAATCTTTGCGAATGCTGAAAAAACCAAACTGCGACAACGTTTGTCTAGCCAATTTGCTTGTTTTTTTATTTTTAAACCTGACACTTGTTCCACCACTAACCCCCTGTTTTAGAATTTGTTTGTTTACTTTTCTGATAACCAATAAATGGTATACGTTTCAAGAATAACTTCAGGGCTTGCCAGTAAATACCTAATACAATTTTCAACGTCATTACCGGTATATTCAGCCAAAGTTGCCATAACGAAGTGCGTGTAAATGGCGCTTTAATTAAATTCATTGTTACATCAAATATTTTGCGTTCTTGCTTTAGTTTGCTATCTACTATGGCAACTGCATTACTATCAGCATTTATATGGTTTTCTATATGTACTAATAGTGTTGAACTATTTTCGCTTGGCGCCTTAAAGCGCCACTTGTAGCACATGTTTAAATCCATAAAAGGCGATACCTGAAAATCTTTATCCGTAGAATGCGACATTGTCTCTTCATTATTAATATCGCTGTTAACTAACGGTACTAAATAATAATGTCTTTCGTTCCAGGGTGTATTACTTACTTCAACCAATACTTGTGTGCAGATATTATTAACGTCATAACAAAAGTAAAAATTGGCAGGACTAAAATAAATCCCCAAGCACCTAACCTGAACGAGCATACTAATGCGACTTATATCTTCAAAACCGGATAACATCGCTACTTTATTCTTTATACGGAGCTTAAGACTTTTAGGTTCACCTCTTAGGTAATCCTTTTGGTTAAACCTCAACAAGTTGTACCAGGAAAAGCCAAAAATTCCTGGCGGGGCTTGCTGAGCTTTCATTTCATCAACATCTAACGCCAGCATATAGAGTTTATAACTGAAACTATGCGACTTAGGTGTAAATCGCCTATGTCGAATTTGGCCACGATAAATGCGGCTATGTGTTGAAGGTTCAACCATTATTTTGTGATGGCCCACTTTGTTGTAAATAGCAGTCAAAACGTTGTGCAACATCTACTGCACTTCTAACACCGTCTTCATGAAAACCGCTATACCAATATGCGCCCGCAAAGTGAGTATGCTGTTGCCCACAAATAGCTAGACGCTGTTGTTGAGCATTTATTGAGTCCGTTGAAAATACCGGATGATGATAAATAAACTCACGTAAAATTTTGCTTGGTTCTATATCTTCACGTTGATTCAAGGTTACACAAAAAGTATGTGACGAGTTCAGTCCTTGTAATATATTCATATTATAAGTAACGCTGGCAGGTTTAGCTCTGTTGGCACTTAGCTGGTAATTCCAACTTGCCCACGCTTTTTTTCTTTTTGGTAATAAATTAATATCAGTATGCAAAACGACTGAGTTTTCACTGTAGGGAATAGCACCCAGTATTTCTTGCTCATGCTGACTGGCATCACCCAGCAATGCTAATGCTTGGTCTGAATGACACGCTATAACGACTTCATCAAAGGTTTGTACTTCACCATTAGCAAAACATAATTGGACTTGGTTGTTTTCTCTTGTGATCTTTTTGATATCAGCATTAAGATGAATATTATCAACAAAGGGCTCACACAGCGGAGCTAAGTAACTTCTAGAGCCACCCGGCACAACATACCACTGAGGACGGTCGGCTATATTTAATAAACCATGATTATGAAAAAATTTCACAAAAAAATGAAATTGAAAATCTTGCATTTGTACCAAAGAGCTAGACCAAATAGCCGCTCCCATTGGCAAAATATAATGCTCAGCAAAATAATAACCGAAGTCATTTTTTTGTAAAAACTCGCCTAATGTTGAACTTTCATCATAGTTTTTAGCTTGATAACTTTTCTTACACAGCTTATTAAACCTAAGAATTTCTTTTACTAGCCACCAAAACTTAGGATTAAATATATTGCGACGTTGAGCAAATAACGTATCTAGGTTATGACCATTGTATTCCATACCTGAATCAGAGTTATGCACAGAAAAACTCATTTCAGTTTCTTGTTTACCCACTCCTATTTCGTCCAGTAGTGCTAAATAGTTAGGATAGGTTTTATTATTAAAAACAATAAAACCGGTATCAATTGCGTAGTGCTGCTCAGCCAACTCAACATCAACGGTTGCCGTATGTCCACCAATGATAGAAGACTTTTCAAAAACACTGACTTGATGCTTTTTCGAAAGCAAATAAGCTGCGGTTAAGCCCGAAACACCTGTTCCGATAATGGCAATACGCTTCATTATTTATCATTCCTTTTATTATTTTCATTTTTTAAAGCAATACTCTGCCAAATAAAATCAGGCAGCAGTGCAAATAATCTCATTATAAATGTCAGTCTTTTAGGAAATTGTAAATAAGCTTTTCGCGCATTAACCCCTTGGTAAATTCTGTTAGCTGCTTGCTCACTGGTCAGTAAAAACGGCATAGGAAAATCATTTTTATCGGTTAATGGGGTTTTAATAAACCCTGGATGCACTAAAGTAACCGCTATATTTTCTGCTTTTAAATCTAAACGTAAGCTCTTTGCTAGATAGTCTATTCCAGCTTTAGATGCACCATAAGCTTCGGCCCGAGGAAAAGGTAATATAGTGGCACTAGAGCTGACAAAAACCACTTGTCCACCCACGGCTACTTTAGGCAGGAAGTTCTCTAGCATATAACCTAAAAACTGTAAGTTTGTGGCAATTACGCTAGCAAATAGAGCGCCGTCAAATGACTTAGCGTTGTCTATATAACGACAGTCACCAGCATTCAGCATTAAAATATCAATATGTTTTATTTCAGTAAGTTTATTCGCCGCATTACAAATTTGCTCGATATTGGTAATATCAAAAGCTAGCGGAATAACATCGCTATTTTGATCTGACAATTGTTTCAGTTTTTCTTCATTTCGCCCACAAGCAATAACTTGATAACCATTGGCTAAATAGCGCTGTAATAATGACTCGCCTATGCCCGACGTTGCACCTGTAATAAGAATTGTTTTTTGGTTAGCCATTAAGATACTGCCCTCTTTTTAAACCAGCGAATAATGCGTCCAAAAAAAGGTAATTGCTCATATAACATAGCGCCTAAATCTAAGTAATCTCGATGATAAATAACTTCGTCATCAAGGCCTTTTAGGTGAGAACTGCCTTGCACGCTTACCATGTTGCCTGAGTTTAATTTTGGATGTTGAAAGCGCATTTGCCAATAAATAGCCGCCTCAGAATCTTGCGCTATGACTTGTTCAATTACAAAATCACAATAACTCAGTTTTGTATAAAGTTGATTAAAGTAATCATTTAATTGCTCAAAGCCCGTTAGATGGTGCATGGGATCTTTGAACACGATGTCGCGATGATAGACGTCTGCTAACAAAGACAAGTTATCGGTAGATAACTTTTGGTAAATGTTAATAAATTTAACTAACCACAATGAATTTTGAACATGTTCACTTAACTCATCAACATCCATAACCTTTTTGTTTAACATAAATACTCTTATTTTTTATAATATTCAAACTCTTAAAAACAAAAATATAAAGTTTTTACCGAGACTAAATACCCGTCATAAATAACTACCGATAAAATTCAAGTGCCGATAATCTCGCTTGCTTGTGTTCAACGATAGCTGGCCAATAGAGTGATAACTTTTGTTTAGCAATATATAGATGAGGAAAATGAATTTCTTTATCCGGTAATTGCGCCAGCTCTGGTATAAATTTACGTATAAACTCACCTTTTGGATCAAATCTTTCGCTTTGTCTGATCGGATTAAAGACACGAAAGTAAGGTTGAGCATCGCAGCCAGTACTTGCTGCCCATTGCCAACCGCCATTATTTGCCGCAAGATCACCGTCAATTAGCTGCTGCATAAAGTATTTTTCTCCCCAGCGCCAATCAATTAACAAGTGTTTAGTTAAGAAGCTTGCCACTACCATACGTAATCGATTATGCATCCAACCCGTTTGATTCAGCTGCCTCATCGCCGCATCGACTAACGGATAACCAGTTTTCCCTTCGCACCATTGTGTAAATAACGTTTGATTATTAGGCCAAACTACAGCGCGATATTTAGGGTTAAAGCACTCATGTTTGGACAGATCTTGTCGATGAAAAATTAAATTTCGATAGAACTCTCGCCAAATTAATTCATTTAACCAAGTAAATTCTTCACTGTCTGAGGCAACTAAAATATCAGGAAATCGCTGAGTAAATAATAAGAGTAAATAGCGTGGACTAATAGCACCTATGGCTAAATATGGTGATAAGCCAGACGTCGCTTTAATCGCAGGGAAATCACGTTTTTTACCGTAATTAGCTACTTTATATTCAAAAAATTCTGGAATAACCTGTTGTTCAACTTGATCAGCTAAAGGCCATAAATCTGAGGTGCCTGCACAATCTAATGGTGGTTTGAAGTTTAGTTTAGCTTCTTCAGCCTGCTTAGCTGAAATATTGGGGCTAGGTTTGCCTAAATAAGAAAAACCATGTTGCTTTACATAAGTTAGCCAAGCACGTTTATAAGGGGTAAACACCTTATACATTTCATTTGTTTTATTTAGCACTTGGCCTTTTTTTACAATAACGTCGCTTTCAAACATGTGTAATGGAATACCTTGCTCAACACAAGTTTCATCACGTTGCTTTTCATTAAACTCGATCTCTTGGTTAGCAACCACCTCACTAACATTATGCTGAGTACAGTATTGCTTTAAGTAGGTAATTTGCGCTGAAAAATCATCACAATGCACAACCTCTAAAGCAATATTTAACGACAATAGCTGCTCAGCAAGTGCATTAACATGCCGCTTGATAAAGTCAATTTTGATTGCTGACCAATCATGAGCCAACCATTGTTTTTCACTGACAAAAAAAATCGCCTTAGCCATTTCTGCATCATGATGTTGCTTGAGAAAATAATCTAAGGCTGGATTATCGTGAATTCTAATATCGTTGCGAAACCAAAGTAACAAGGACATTCCTTAATAATTAATTGGGTTTAATAACCGTATCTAAGTTTTAACGACTCAGGGTATGGGTTTAGATAAGCTTGTTGAGCTAAATAAGCATTAGGGTGCCCCAATAAATAATGATTAATCAGGGTCAATGGCACCATTAACGGCATTAAGCCCTCGCGGTAAGCATCAATTTGTTGTGACAGCTCTTTACGTTGAACTTTATTAAGGTGCTTAGAAAAATAGCCTTGGATATGAGATAACGTATTCGCATGATTTTTACGTGTAGCAACGCGCTTTAATGCCGTCATTAACCCAGTTATATATTGCTCGGCCATTGTCTCTACTGCAATATCAGCACTCGCTAGCAAACGCCCTAACTGCTTGTAAGCAACAAGATCATGACTCATTAGTGTGTATTTATACTGGGCATGAAAACTTGTAAGTTTATGCTTACTTACGCCTGACTCTTTTAATGCTAACCAGTGTCGGTAAGTGAACACACGAGCAACGAAATTTTCTCTGAGAATAGGGTCGTTCAAACGTCCGTTTTCTTCACAAGGTAATATGGGGTTAGCTTTCATGATTTCTCGAGAAAACACACCAATACCTTGTCCTTGTAACGGGTCACCACTTGGCGAGTAAACTTTTACACGTTCCATGCCACAACTCGGGCTTTTGGCACAAAAAACATACCCACTGAGGTTTTTAGAAAGTGATGCTATTTTTTTTCCGTAGGCTTTTATTGCCTCAGTAACATCACCAGAACCGTCAGGTCTAGAAACTTTGATCACTTGTTCATCTTTGATCAAACGAATAGTAGGTCGAGGTATCGGCATACCAATAGCAACTTCTGGGCAATATGCTTTATACGTTACATGCTGACCCAGCTCTTTATTGCAAAAGTTAGACGGTTTGTTGCTGGCATCAAACCTAACTTTTTCACCAATTAAACATGCACTAATGCCGACAATAACATCTTCTTTGTCAAATTCTTTATACATAACAATCTCTACTAGTAAATAAATGCACCAATAGGGTTTAGTAATTTATTAATCCCTTGGGTAAAGTGTAGTGCATCATTGGCTACTGTATAGCAAAGACAACCATGTTCTGTTGCAGGTTGGTGCTGATGGCGTTTATCTAGCATGATAAAGTCACCTGCCACATACTCTCCTTGCTCATCAGCAAAAGTGCCGGCTAGCAATAGTGTTAGCTCGAAACCTTTGTGCGTATGCTCGGGAATTGAACCACCAGGACCAATATGCAATAAATTAGTGTGAATTTCTCCTTCACCTAAATTTATGCGGGTGCGTGATAATTTACCAATTTGTGCTGTTCTTCCCAAATCCATATTGTGCAGCGTGTGTGGCAGCGAATACTGCATTCCTTTAAACGTAATTAAACGTTCGTCCGCAATAATTTTTGCAGGTGCTATATCATCAGTGGCTGTAATTTGACTAATAATGTCATCAAAATTCATTTCTGAAGTTTCAGACAAATTTTCATTACCCATAATTGGAGCACTGTGGAGTAGGTCTTGCTCAAAACTGGCTTCAGCAACTTGTTCTGTTAGGTGAGCAACTTTTTGTTGGCAGATTGGACACATGTCAGCATGTATTGCGATACCTGCCGCAAGTGAAGCGGGTAAGTCACCATCCACAAAACTTTTTAACAACTCAAATTTAGGGTGATGCTTAATCATGGTCTTCTCCTAATTTCAACTTCAGCTTGCCAAGTGCTAACCGAAGTCGAGACTTTATTGTGCCTAGTGGTAGATTTAAGTGAACAGCAAGCTGCTCTTGTGACATTTCCAAAAAGTAAAATCCTTTAACCACCTGTTGCTGGTTTTCGGGCAGCGTATCAATAATGCCTTTTAAATTACGACTTTGAATATGGTCACTGAATACTTCTTCCTCTGTATTTTCAGATTCTGCCAATGGCCATATATCATCACTGAGGTTGTCTTCTTTATTCGCTTTCATTTTACGTAATAAATCAAAAGTAACATTACGCATGATGGTATAAACCCAAGTGGTTGCCGCACCTTTGCTTTCATCAAATAGGTGTGCTTTTCTCCAGACATTCGTCATGGTGTCTTGCACAACTTCTGCTGCAAGTGCCTCACTATTTATTTTGCCTTGCGCTATGCGTTTTATTTTGGGTGCGAAAAAACTAAACACTTCAGTAAATGCTTGTTTATCTCTGTCATCAGCTATCGATTTAAGCCATTGACAAAGTTGGGGATGATCGATTTTATTAGTCATAAGACTAGATGTAGCATTTGCTTTATGACTTGGCAACTCTGAATGCAATAACTGCATGTTTCTTACCTATTATTTTACTTATATTGACTAATACGCAGACAAAACATGATTAGATCACATTAATATTTAAATACCTTCATCGGTTAAAATTATGCGCTGCAAAAGTTGCTTCGCTTGGTTATACGAATTTTGATTCGTGAATAACGTTTTTTCAGCGAGCTTTAAGGGGATAAGCTCCATCCAACGAGCAACTACCCAGTTACCCAATGAAAAGCAAGGCTTCTGATATAATTCATCTAACTCTGTATTTTCACTAAAAAGTTTATTTAAAGAGGCTGATAGTTCACCTGTAGTTTTATCTAGGCTGGTATCTGGCCAATGACTTTTAGGAGTTACATCACCATGATGAAGGTTAACTTTATCTTGGGTAATCGCTTGAATGTCCACAAGGCACTTGCAACGAACATCAATTAATAAAATACCATCTTCACCTTGATCAAAGTTTATTACTTCAACCCAGCTGCCTACTTTCATGGTATTAACTTTCTCACTGTTATCATGACTAAAAATAACAAAGCCTTGGTTTTTCATTGCTAGCGATACCATTTTTAAATAACGAGCTTCAAATATGCGTAGTCGTGTAATTCCTTGAGGCAATATAAATATCGGCAACGGAAAAATAGGTAAGTTAAGAGTAGGCATCGGCTTTTAGTAACTCATATATGTTATTAGATAGTGGTTATACGTAGATAAACCAAAAAACGATCAAAAAAAAGCCTCATAAAGAGGCAAGGTGTTACACAGCGGGAGTAGAATGTATATATGTTGGTTATACGTAAAACATTTAAAATAAGATCATAAATAAATAGATATTTTTAATAAGCCTTTAGCAAGATTGTATTTTACTTTATTGATAACAAACTTATTAATAACAAAAGCGATATAAAAGCATCAAACACTTAGCTGACAATTTTTAATCGGTAACTGTTTATCAAAAAACAAGGTTATTTCGGCAACTGTGACACCCAGCTTTTTCATCTTAGTTCGATTAAAAACTCGATATTCATCGATTTGATACATCCAATCATCAAGTGAGAGTTCAATAACATCGCCATCGATAGGCACCATTAAATTGTACTGCCACTGAAAAGCAAATCCCTTTTGCTGACCATTAGCTTCGCCAACTACATCTTCAGCTCGGCCCCGATATTTACCCTGTTCTAATTTTGTTAACTGCCAATTTCGGTAGCTAACCTCTCCATCAGTAAAATAAAATACTTCTTTTAATATACCTTCGTTGCCCTGCCATTCGCCGTCAAGCTCAACACAAAAACGACGCGTAACTTTACTGCTGTAATCTTGCACCATTCCCCAGGCAATCGACTTACCATTGAAGTATTCTTGTATATCTAACTTAGGAGATGTTGTCTGGTAATCTTCTAATTGTGCTGTACAGCTGCTAAGGGCGAGTGCTAAGCCAAAAACCGCCATAAAATTTACATATTGCTTCATACATTATCTCCGAGAAGTTTTAATCTTAATTTAGGCTCGCTGGTGTTTTCATCTATCCAAATACCCAAGAATGTTTTAGCAAAAGTTGAACTTTCAATTTCACCAATATGTTCGCGATTCAAATAAAATACAGTTTTGTTTTGCTGAGTTAGCATTGATAATCGATCGCCTTTCTTAATGTCTTGCCAAATACTTTCAAGTAAAGGCAAAAAAGCTGAATACTCACTTTCTTTAAGCGATAAATGTTGCCACTGAGAAACGGTATTATCTAATAAATCTTTTTTACTAATATCGCGTAAGTAATGAATTTCAAACAATAACTGCTGACATAAATGACTAAAAGGTCGTTGGCCATCAGCAGTTGATAGCGAGCTTTCGTAAATATCCCAAAATAGCACCGAAAATTTAGCCCTGCCCAATAAGGTAAAACGTTGTTCGGTAATATCCTCTGTTAAACTATTAGGCTTAACCCATTGCCGTTCAACCGCTTCGCAGTTTTTATCTGTGAGACTAGGCTTTGTTTTTGCCACTAACTCTGTAGCGTAATCAGCAGCAACGTGAAATGAACATAAGTAAATAAGTGCTACCAGCACCGGTAAAATTTTAGTGTTAAACAGCATGGGTTCCTTCATTTAATACAAGTATCCAACGACTTAGTGCAAAAAATGCCAACATTAATGGTGCCCATATACAAGCGAGTAATACATAACTAACCCCTAACGATGGCACCAAATAAACCACAGAAAATTTAGCACCTGCAAGGTAACTTAGTGGCGCAAATATTGCGCCGGTGAAAAATTGTAATAACTTCGATTTTTCAAGAAACGCCAAGCTATGTCGAATGGTACCCGCGAAAACAATCCAAAGTGTGATTAGCCATAATGGAATACCGTTAGTCTCTGGAAAAATAAAAACACCCAAATAAACTAAAGCATAATCTAACCAAATACCTGTGGTGGCTACCAAACAGATTAACAGCAGTTCATTTTTAGTACTTTGAAAAGCCCAAAGTTGCACGATGAACAAAACCGCGGCAACAGGAATAAATAAATCGCCAATAAAAACTAGGCCAAACCAAGCAATATTGAACCCGACCAAATTCCACAAGGGAGATTTTATTCTCATTATAGTACCTAGCATTCTTTTACGATTGTATTGGTTCATACGTAATAAAATGAAAATCGGATTAGTTTAAGCACTAATTTATGATCTAAGTGCAAGAAATCGTCGTATGTAAGAGGAGTAAGTCATTAAAATGCGGTACAACTTATAATGTATATAAAACAATACTTAGGATATTTAGGGCTAATACCTTTTATACTCACATTCGCTTTCGGCAATTATATTGAAAGATTTTTAAACATACCTGCGGAAAAGGTTTTTATATTTTACAGTGCAATTATACTGAGTTTTATTGCTGGTACCCTATGGCGTAAAGACACTGACAAGGTCAGTATTCAACTGCAGGTTTTAAGTAATCTCTTTAGTTTACTCGCTTTTCTGACACTATTTTTACCCAGTTATATCGCACTGGTGGCCTTATCAAAAATTTATCTATTGTCTTTACTTTGCGAATACCATTTTGATCATGCCGCCCCAGAAAATTATAACTATTTACAAATGCGCATGCACCTTACGGCCTTAGTCGTTACTATGCACATTATAGCTTTTGTAATTTGGTGTATTTAATGACTAGATTTTACTACACAGGTAAGTTGAATTTAACAATGAGTATTTAGCTAACTAGGTCTAAAAATAAGTAGTTAAAATCTAATGACTTAAAGAATAAGGTTGTGATTAAATCAGATTTAAATAATCTTAATCTCCATTCAAAATAGGTATTATTGCCAACCAAAGCGCCAAAGTTTAGGTTCTTTTAAATCACGCCAATTTATCGCGTATTCATTATGGTTAATCACCGCCGTTATTATGCATTCAACAACATTCTTGTGTTCATCAAACTCGACCTGCGTAATCACAAAATGCTTTTCTCGGTTTTCAACACTGAGCTTAGTCCACTTACTATTTATCAGTACTTTAGGATTAACTCTGTTCATACTGCTGATACCAATAATTTGTTAACTTTAGTTAAAAAAGCGTCCATGGTTTCTTGTTCTTGAAAGTCAAAAGTATAACGACCGTGAAATAATAGGGTCAATGTCAAATCTTTATAACCTAAAAAGCAGGTGTAACCATCAAAATCATGCCATGCTTTAATGCCTTCAAATTCATAGTTACCCTCAACTTTACTTCCTTGAGTCGTTACTATATTGAACACCTGTAATAAATCGCTCAAGGCAACATTATTATTTTTCATCATTAGCATAATATCCTTTGTCTATAGCGGGCACTGCTAGGTAGCCCACACATTTCATCGTAAGCACAGTTTAATTCAAGCATCGCAGAAAAAATATCATTACGTCTTAAATAGGCTTTAGCTTCAACTATTGTAGCAACAACTTGTACTGATTTTTGTTTAAGCCCTGAAAAGTTATTGTTTGAGTCGACAACACCGACGAGGTAATGATTAGTATCGCCCACAGCGATAATCAAGGGTTGTAAAAAAGTAGTTGATGTTGAACTTGATTGCACGCTAAACCTCCTGATTTATGTCCGCATTAATTATCTCTTTTAGTTAGTAATGTTATACGTTTCTATTAACAATTAAGTTCAATATTAGCGGCATTAATAACGTATTTTATTTTGAATAAAGAAGTATGCAGATTTAATGAAATGGAAGGTTTTATCTACTGAAGTAATTTATATAGGACAGTGTATTCATAAACAAGTATCCCCTAAAGCGGGTAGCTTTGAATGCCTACCTTATAATGATGAGGTAAGCATTAAAAACCAAACAGCTTAAATTTATAAGCTGTTTGGCTAGCAATAACCATCACAGTTACTGGTAAGCACCTTGTGAATAAGTTAATTCATAGCTGTGACTATAAATTTCAAGAATATTACCAAACGGGTCTTCCATGTATATCATACGGTAAGGCTTTTCACCTGGGTAATAATAACGCGGCGCGGCCATACGCTTTTTACCACCAGCAGCAACAATTTTTTCTACTAACTCTTCAAGATTTGGATCTTGTACACAAAAGTGAAATACACCTGTTTTCCAGTATTCAAAATTGTTATCTGGATTTTGCTGGTTTTTAAACTCAAATAACTCAACACCGATACGATCACCTGTCGACATATGGGCAATTTTAAATTTATCCCAATTGGCGCCAAATACATCGGTACACATAACACCTATGGCACTGTCGTCTTCAACAACTTCTGTTGGTTCCATAATTAAATACCAACCTAAAACCTCAGTATAAAACTTAACCGCCTTTTCTACACTCGGCACTGAAATTCCTATGTGTGAAAATGTTCTTGGATATGCTTTGCTCATGTGAATAACCTCTTTTAATTTGATAGACAAAGTATAGTGAACATTATAAATTATAAGAAATTATCATTAATTATGATTATAAGTACATTTCGTTATGATAAATCTTGTTTGGTTAAAAACTTTTTGCACATTAGTTGAAGTAGGCCACTTCACTAAAACCGCTGACATGCTTTTTATGACCCAGTCTGGAGTAAGCCAACAAGTAAAAAAATTAGAACAGCAACTCAGTACACCTTTACTGATCCGCGAAGGTAAATCTTTCTCACTCACAGACGCAGGCATTAAATTAAATCAACAAGGTCAAAATTTATTACAGCGCTCAGCTGAACTAGAAAAATCAATAAAATATGATGACCAATATACTGGCACTGTCACGATTGCTTCACCCGGTAGTATTGGTTTAAAGCTTTACCCTTATATGCTCGATATTCAACAACAGCACCCCAAATTAGCGATAGATTATAAATTTGCGCCAAATAAAAATATAGCGCAGGATTTAGTTGAACGTAAGATTGATATTGGCTTGGTTACGGAACTGTGCAAGGCTGAGAATATTGTTAGCCAAGAAGTTACCGTGGAGCCTTTAGTGTTAGTGACTGCACATAATGTCAGCAACATCGAATGGGGGAAGCTAATCAAAATTGGCTTTATAAATCATCCCGACGGTCAACATCATGCACAACTTTTACTGAGTAAAAACTACCCACAATTTGAACATATAAATCAACTTGAACATCGCGGTTTTTCTAACCAAATAAGCTTAATTTTAGAGCCAGTGAGTCGAGGGATTGGTTTTACCGTATTACCTTTACATGCTGTAAATGCTTTTAGTAATCAAAAAGCACTAAAAGTGCATAAATTAAAGCACTTGGTGAATGAAACTCTGTACTTATGTCAAAACCGCCACACGCTGGAAAATAATCGCAGTAAGTTTATTAAAAGAAAAATTATTGATTTTATTGGCTTAATATAAGTTTTGGTATAAGTATTAATACCATATTTTACAGTCAGATTAAAAAACCTCCCGCGAGACCTCTTAAACCATACTATTCTTAATTAAGTACAAAAATCAGTTGCACCAATATGGATCAATTAATTTGATTGGTGCATTTTTATACCTTTAATTTTTTTACATCAAAACTACAACATTAAAAATAAACCTTAAATTACAAGGCATTAATTCAAATAGACACCCACTAGAGATAGTGGCATAAGAGTTGAAGGTATCATGTTATTAATATTTAGCCACAGTGAAAATTATGCTTACTACTTTTATTAAACAACACAAATTACCTGAAAAATTTAGACTGACAGCGAAAGACTATTTCCAACCTCTCGCCGAGCGAATTTTCAGCCAGTTTTCAAAAAGTAGTCGACCATACTTTGTAGGCATTAATGGTTGCCAAGGTAGCGGTAAATCAACACTTACCGATTACATTGGTGAGTACCTTACAAAAACGCACAAGTTAAATATCGTTGTAATGTCATTAGATGATTTTTATTTTACAGGTGAAAAACGTCAAGAACTTTCCCGTGATATTCATCCCTTACTAGCCACACGAGGTGTTCCTGGCACACATGACTTGGCAATGCTCGAAAACACACTCATCAAATTAAAAGCAAAAGAAACCGGTTTTACTATCCCAAGGTTTAACAAAGCAACTGATGAACCCTACCCTCAAGAACAATGGCAAGTTATTGAAAAACCGATAGACATTATATTATTAGAAGGTTGGTGCTGGGGTGTAAAACCACAAACAGCCGAGCAATTAATTTCTCCGGTTAATGAGCTTGAACTTAAACACGATAAAAATGGCGCTTGGCGTAATTATGTTAACCAACAACTTCAACAGTACTATCAACCTTTATATGCACAGATGGATTTTTGGTTAGCCTTGCAAGCTCCTTCATTTGACTGTGTTTATAAGTGGCGCTTAGAGCAGGAAGAAAAATTAAAAGCTAACAATCAAGGTTTGTCTAATTCAAAAATAATGCAGTCTGATGGCATTTTAAATTTCACTCAATATTTTCAGCGCCTTAGCGTGCAGGCCTGTAACACTATTTCTCAATCAGCCGACGCTATTTTTTATTTAGATTACGCTAGAAACATTACAAGCGTACCCGTTACGGACGACGAATGATTAATAAAAAACCAATTATATTTAGTGATTTAGATGGCACGCTACTTGACCACTATAGCTATAAATCAACCGCTGCTGATCCAACACTGCAAGAATTGCAGCGAGCAAATATACCCGTAATTCTCAATACCAGTAAAACACTGGCTGAACTTGAAGTTATCAAGGTTGAACTTAAACTTAATACGCCATTTATTATCGAAAATGGTGCCGCCGTATACATTCCAAAAAACACCTTCGCCACACAACCCGAAGACACTAAAGTAGAGGGTAATTATTGGGTGAAGTCATTCTGTTTACCCAGAAAGCATTGGTTAGATTTACTCAATGAACATTGTGGTGGATTTAGTCAATATTATCGCGGATTTTCAATGTTATCAGTGGCAGAGTTGAGCCAAATAACGGGCTTAGACTTAACACAAGCCGAACGGGCAAAAGAGCGTCAGTATGGAGAACCTATTCAATGGCTAGGAGACGAGGTAACCAAAAAAGCCTTTATCGTACATTTAGTTGAATTAGGTGCCAATGTTGTTCATGGCGGAAGGTTTATTCATGTGGGAGACTTTTGTGACAAAGGCCAAGCACTCATTTGGTTGACCGAGCAATACCGAGAACATTATAGCAACTGTTCGGTATACACCATTGCTTTAGGTGACGGTGAAAATGACACCCCCATGTTAGACGCTGCAGATATTGCGGTACAGATACGCTCCCCGGTTCATGACTTCCCCCCCTTGTATCGGGAATATAAAACTAGTCAGACACAATTATATGGCCCAGAAGGTTGGGCAGAATCGATACAGCAGTTGCTCGCTGAGCAAATATTAGCGACCTAACGCCTAGCAGCAAAACCAAGTTCACCAAGCAATTAAATTAGAGGTATATCATGGCTGACTTTTATCAAAATGGAACGGTAACCACATTACATAATTTAGCTCAACGCGACCCAGAAAACATGGCAGCTGAGTTATTAGAATTCTCAAAAAAACGTTCTTTGGGGCTTATTCTTCCCTCTTTATTTTCCGAGTTAGAAGGGAAAGCATTACCAGACATTATCAGTAAAATTAAAGACGTAAAATACCTGTCTGAAATCGTTATTGGTTTAGACCGTGCAGATTTAGCGCAATACAAACACGCCTTGTCGTTTTTTGGGCAATTGCCTCAACACCATCGAGTATTATGGAATGATGGACCAAGACTACAAGCAATAGATGCAAAACTACAAAAGCTGGGTTTAGCGCCGAAAGAGCTCGGTAAAGGACGTAATGTTTGGTATTGCATGGGATATATTTTAGCGTCAGGTAAGGCTGAATCAATTGCGCTGCACGACTGTGATATTTTAACTTACGAAAAAGAATTACTCGACCGACTGCTTTATCCGGTTGCTAATCCGTTA